>Ga0209475_10000315_pt1 | contig 119517 bp, 110 predicted proteins | sample tdDd471_FD_187128 | JGI IMG/M metagenome (GOLD analysis project Ga0209475, IMG submission 187128) | Marine sediment microbial communities from the Atlantic coast under amendment with organic carbon and nitrate - tdDd47.1 (SPAdes)... | ecosystem: Environmental > Aquatic > Marine > Coastal >... | reverse complement strand
CCCGATAGTAGGGCGATCTCGATATGGACAGTAAAAGACACCGAAATGCTGTCTACCTGCACTTTGCCACTGGCTATTCAAGGTCAGGAAATCGTCATCTTTGGTTAGCATGGCACGCTCATGTGCGACGGCATATTCCAGTAATTCTTCATCGCTGGCATCTTCTAAACCCACATCCTGACAACGCAAGACATCTATTCCCAGAGCATTGAGTTGGATAGCTACTTGCTTGGCAATGTGCGTATCTGTGAAAAAAGTTAAACTCATTGTAGCATAATCCTCCCCGTAAAATTGTACCGATTATCTACTGGATCGCACACAGGGAATACCAAAATATATCATTTTGACTTATATAGAATAAAAGATCTTGATGAAGCCTACAATTTTGGCCTGGAAGATTATTTGAATTCTACCCACTGGCTCATTATTGAATGGCCAGAATTGATTGAAGATATAATAACCGATGATTTTGATTGTGTGACATTAACAATGAATGACAATCACACTCGAAATCTCAATTTAAAATAATTGTTTAACGAGCTAAAAAACCAAACAACCACCAAAATCTACCAAAAAAAGGTTCCGATTACGGAAAAACCGTAACGAAAAAATGAAAAAAACGTGTTTTTAACATAATTTTAACATTTAGGCCTTTTCACGTACTAAGTTCTCATATACATTTGGAGTATTAATTAATTAAATCCCTTAAGATTATGAAAACTAAAAAGTATGTAATTGCAATAGCAATTTTCGGTGGCATGTTGTTCACAGCTCAAGCAGCTAATTTATTTCAAACCAATGAAGACGCGCCAAAAGTTGAAAAGAAAGATATTCGAGTTCCAAAAAACGGATAAAAAAAGCTTAATCATAGGTAGTATTGTAGCTACAATTTTGGCTATTACACCATACCTATTTTATTTGTATGAAAGTGTTCCAAGCACAAAAGTTTGGAACACTTTTTTATTTACTTATGATAGCAGAGGTTATGATAACGCAAATATTGTAATGTGGTTAGTTACAGGTAAAGCAATACCTCTATTATTGTTAATTCTTTGGTTTTTTACTTGCAGACATTGGTGGTATCATGTTTTACTAGTGCCAATTGCAATGTACCTCTATCAAATGATAAGTATATTTAATGAAGATTTGTCTTATGTAGATCAGTTTCAACTGATGCATTTGTTACCAATCATGGCTGTAGTAATCCCTTCTATTTATCTTATTCGGGCGAAAATGTTTGATAAGCTCAATACAGCCAACAAATCGTTGGAAGAGTTAGAGCAAGAGTTTATGATTAAACCTACCACATTCTGGGGCAAAATAAAGCAGTATTTTTAAATTCCTATTTAACCATTCAAAAATTTATTCGTAATTTGACTCCTTATATAATGTGTGTCAACTATGTCTAAAGCTTTATCGCCATTTACCAAGCAACAATTACTTCCTCAAGAAGAAAAACTGGAAATTTTTAGTCGTAAGGGCAATCTATTTATTGGTATTCCCAAAGAAACAGCTTATCAGGAAAAACGGGTGTGTTTAACACCAGATGCTGTTTCGGCATTGGTTAATAACGGTCACAGGGTATTATTGGAATCTGGTGCAGGTATTGGCGCCCATTTTACCGACAAGGAATACAGCGAAGCTGGAGCCGAAATCACCAAAGATACTGCCAAAGTATATGCCTGTCCCATGATTTTAAAGGTGGAACCTCCTACCCTTGAGCAAATAAACCTGATTAATCCGCAAACTATTCTTATCTCTGCAGTCCAATTAAAAACCCAAACAAAAAAATATTTTGAAACCTTGGCTGCAAAACGAATCACAGCTTTGGCGTTCGAGTTTATTAGGGACGAAACTGGCGCTTTTCCTGCTGTACGCTCGTTAAGCGAAATTGCCGGAACAGCTTCCGTACTTATTGCTTCAGAACTATTAAGCAATGTTAACGATGGAAATGGGCTCATGTTTGGCAATGTATGTGGTGTTCCTCCTATTGAAGTGGTTATTCTAGGCGCTGGAACTGTTGGGGAATTTGCTGCCAGAAGTGCTATTGGACTTGGAGCCAATGTTAAGGTTTTTGATAATTCCATTACCAAATTAAGACGTATACAGGTAAATTTAGGCAAGACCTTATTTACATCCACCTTACAACCAAAAAATTTAAGTAAAGCTTTAAAACGTTGCGATGTGGTAATTGCTGCTGTTAGAGGCAAAAACAGGTCGCCCATTTTGGTTACGGAATCCATGGTGGCCAACATGAAAAATGGTTCGGTTGTTATAGATGTCAGCATTGATATGGGAGGTTGTTTTGAAACCAGTGAAGTAACCTCACACAAAACACCAACCTTTACCAAACATGGTGTTATTCATTATTGTGTACCAAATATTCCTGCTCGATATTCCAGAACAGCTTCAATTTCAATAAGTAACATTTTTACGCCTTATCTTTTGAAAATTGCCGAGGATGGTGGCCTGGAAAATTCTTTGCGTTTTGACAGAGGTTTAAAGAATGGATTGTATTTTTACCACGGAATTTTAACCAGCAAACCTGTTGGGGAATGGTTCGATTTAAAACATAGCGATATCAATTTGCTTATTTTTTAAATTCCCAATAACAGCAAACCATTTTAATTCCTCGAAATTTTTAAGATAACATACATGAAATTACTACATCGAGTTGGGTATTATTTAGGTGGTTTTGCCCTTGGATTGATTGTGCTGGCCTTTTTTTTAAATGGCAAAAAAGTGTCTTGCGATTATGGCCCTGAAGCCAGGGTTTTAAAAAACATCAATTTAAAACAGATTCAATATTCTGAAATCATTGAGTCTGCCATTTCCAATAAAAAAATAGATTCCGTAGCCATTAGGGACATTTTAAAGCATGGTGACATAGATTTTTCCAAAAGCGACACCAGAAAGAAACCTTGTGGTATTTATGCTGTTGAAGGAAACATAAATAAAACCGAAGTTTTGTTAACGGTTGAAAACTGCGATAGTATTGCCACCATTCAAACCATTGATTGGCCATAAAAAAAGCCTGAAAAATAAATTTCAGGCTCTGCTATTAAAAATTGATTGAATTTTCCCTAATTCAAAACGATCCGTTTGGTTATCGAACCATTATTTTCTGTTTGAAAAGACAACAAATAAACGCCTACTGGCAAATGTGACAAATTCAAACTTTTCTCATTAGAAACCATTTCTTCTGTTCTAATGGTTCTTCCAAGCATATCGTATAATTGTATAGATTTTACAGCAATGTTTCCATTTAATTTAATGTGAACCATTCCATCTCTAGATGGATTTGGATACACCTTAATATTGTTGGAAGCAACAGCTTCATTTTCTTCTATACCCAAGGTTGCTGGAGCTTCTACCACAAAAGATGGAGGATGAGCTTCCGTAAATTGGTTATTCCAGTTACTGGCAAACATCACTTTACTTCCATCCCTATTGGGAACAGCATGGGCTTGATGCGCATAACCTGTATTTTCATTGGTATGGTGATAAGCAAATCTTTGGATCATGTCTGAACCATCCAATTTAATTGCAAATACCTCTTTTCTTCCAACAGTTTGACAGCAGCCTTCGTTTACATATGCCCAACCTGGTCTAGAGGTGTTTCTGCAACTAATATGCCCATTCCACACACCATAATCTGAGGTATAATGAAATAGAGGTGTTTGAACTCCATCAGAAAGTCTAATCATTTTCATATAATAGTCGTTGCCTCTTGTTACAGGGTCACCAAAAGTTACATATACATCATTTCCGTTGGCGTCAATACCTAAATCACCATGTTTGGTGTAATCGTCTAAATGTCTTCTGTTTGTAAGATCTATATTGAACACTTTCATACCTTGATCGTCTGCACTTCCATCGGCTAAATAGCAAGACACGGCAAATTGTCCAGACTGACTAACAGAAAACCAACCAATGGCAGCAGTTCCAATATTCCGGGTGGCCACAACCATATCGTTTTCAACATCATAAACAATTAAAGTTTTGTTACTTCCATTTCTTCCAATAAGACCTACATACTTATCGTCTATAGACATGTTTCCTTTTGAACCACCATATTCAATTACCGAGTAATCACTAAAAGTACGTATGGTCTGTCTGTTGTTTGTGGTAACATCGTAACTCACAAATCTATTTCCAGAGATGCCATACATGATGTTAGGCTCGGAATAAGACCAAGTGGCTGAACTAGGGATTCCAGCCCAATATAAAAACTCATAAGTGTCTGCATCTAAAATGGCAGCTGGATAGCCTGCCAACTTAATTAAAGAACCATCAGAATTCCATGGTTCATCAAGTGAATAGTGATGTCTTACATTAAAGTCTGTTGTGCCAAAAACAGCAGCATCACTGATTCTAGTTAATTTATTACCAAATTCATTGGTGGTTTCCTGCAGATATCCTGGTTTAGGACCTGTAGGGGTTTGATAGGATTCGTATTGCACATTATTTAATTGAACCGTTTCTGGGTAGGTTTGGGCCGTTATAATAATGCTGAAAAATAAAAAATAAATAAAAAATACTCTTTGAAAACCCTCACGATGTGAGAATTTTCCAACATATAAATGTTTCATACTTAGGGGTTTTGCTATTAATCTTTTGCTAATCTATTAAAATACAGTTCATATTTAGGTCAAAAAAATTATAAATTCGATAAAATACATCATTTTTGTAAGTGTAATATTACTTTAAATGTATTTTGTAGTATTTATGTTACTTTTTAACGGTTCGTCGATCGACAAACTGCATGTTAATAGACATCAGGTTTATATACGCAGGGAATCTGGTTTTGGATTATATAAAAAATTAAAAGTAATTAACAGGTTATGAACAATTTATAGAACTTCATACTTCTCCTACAAAAACCATTTTGTGCATTTTAAATTGTAAAATGGTTATTTCATCTAAATAGTTCAAGAGAAATATTTTTAGAATAAAAAATTACATATTTTTAAAATCTCTTTAAAAGCTATTAATCTATATTTTTTGCAGCCTAACAATTTTTTAAATTGAAACAATCTATTGCTTTTGTAGTGCCCTGTTTAAATGCTGGTGGAGCCCAACGCGTGGTTAGCTCACTGGCCAACTTACTTGTTGATGAATATCAGGTGCATATAATTGCCTTATATCCTTGTGAGCCTTTTTACAGATTGGACAAGCGTATTAAAATAGCTACTTGCCAAGATACTTATCTGCTTGAGCCATCCTTGTTACAGTCGATAAAAAACAATTACCTGTTGGTTAGTAACCTTGCAAAAAACTTAAAAAAATTACAAATAGATATAGCCATAGGTTTTTTGCCTGCTACAAACGTCTATACCATCTTGGCTTGTAAAATGGCCAAAATACCAAGTATAATAAGCGAAAGGGCCAATCCGGAATTTAACCGTATCAACAAAGTCTGGCACACAATCAGAAAGCTTGTTTACCCTTATGCGCATTGCTTGGTGGTTCAAACAGAAGGCACAAAAAATTATTTTAAACACTATGTGAATTCTAAAATCCAGATAATTAAAAACCCCAACAATACAGAACTTTTGGATAAACGCGATGCCAATACTCCAAAAGAAAACATCATTCTTAATGTAGGCAGGTTAATAGACCTTAAAAACCAAGATTTGTTAATTCGTGCTTTTTCCAATATAAAAAACACTGACTGGAAAGTGGTTCTGCTTGGGGATGGCGATAATTTTGAAAGTTACAAACAGCTTATTTCCAATTTAGGGATGCAGGATCAAATACTGTTGGCTGGAAACATTAAAAACATTTCGGAATATTATAACAAAGCAAAAATATTTGCTTTTACTTCCAAACACGAAGGGTTCCCAAATGTTATTATTGAAGCCATGTCCTATGGTTTGGCATGTATTTCAACCAATTGTCCCTATGGACCATCCGAAATCATCCAACATAATGTGAATGGAATGTTAATACCTGTTGGCGATCAACAAGCTCTGGAAGAAAATCTTTCAAGATTAATGAATGACACCAAGCTACAAGCCAAATTCAGTGAAAACGCCAAAGAATCGGTTGAGGCATACTCACCTACAGAAATAGCCTCGCAATGGCGTAAACTTATCCATAAACTCATTACCAATAATTAAGTCTTTTTTTGAAATATAAAAAACATATCAGCTCTTTATTTCATAACCTTAGAAAAAACCCTATGGTCATGAATATTGTTGCAGTTGCAGCTGTAACCTTAGTTGTGAAAGGCTTTGGTTTTTATAAAGAAGTGGTCATTGCAAGCAATTTTGGACTCTCTGAACTTTTGGATACGTTTTTAATAGCCTCTTTGGTTCCAGGGTTTATATATCAGGTGTTTTTAAGCGCATTTAAGTCGGTTTTTATTCCCAATTATATTATGGAACAAAAAACAGGCAGATCCATAGCATCTTTTCAAGCCACTAGTTTTATTGTAACCATTTCCACTACCTTCTTTTTTATGCTTCTTGCGTATTTGTTTACCAATACGTTTTTGGAACTGTTTTTTCCTAACCATACAGAAGCCTATTATCATCTAATTAAAGTTCAGTTTTTTTTCTTGCTTCCCTGTATTTTGTTTTGGGGGCTTTCCTCTTTGTTAAGTGGTTTGCTGAATATTCACGATGAGTTTAAATATTCTACTATTTACCCTGTGTTTACTTCAATTTCCATCTTGATTTTATTGCTTTTTTTTAAAGATGTCTTTCAAGAGAAAGTGCTTGCCATAGGCATGTTAATAGGTAGTATTCTTGAGTTTACATTTTTGGCCTTAATTGCCAAGTCCAAAAAAATCATTCAAATAAGCAAACCGGATTTTAAGACTGCTGGTACAAAACTGATGTTCAATCAATTACCCGCAAAAGTAAGTTCTGGGTTTTTGTCTGGTTTGATCCCAATTACAGATCAATATTTTGCTGCACAATTGGTAGTGGGCTCCATTGCAGCTTTAAATTACGCCTTAAAAATACCTGCTTTTTTTACTGCCATAGCTGTTCTGGCTTTATCCAGGGTGTTATTGCCCCATTTTTCCAAATTAATAGCCAATAACAAACACGAAGCGTCTAAGCAGTTAAACAGGATGTTGAAATTTGTGTTTATTTCACTTGTGCTTGTCATTATTCCCATCATTGTTTTTTCTGAAAACATTGTATCCTTTATTTTTGAAAGAAACGAGTTTACCTCCCAAGATTCCTTATTAGTTTCAGAATTACAGATTTTCCTGCTAATAGGTGCTCCATTTTATATATGCGACAATATAATTGTGCAATTTTTAACCAGCTTGAACAAAAATGCCTTTATGGCTTATGTGTCTTTTGGAAGCATGTTGTTAAATATTATTTTGGATTATATTTTTTTAAAACTATATGGCATTTATGGAATTGTACTTTGTACCACTACTCTATATATTGTAAGAAGTTTGGTGCTTTTTTCCTATGCCAACAAACAAAAGAAGTATTATTGATAGTATGAGACATTTTTTTAATAAGTATCTTGTTCCATTATGTTTAAAAATATGTGTAACCTGTTTTTTATAAGTGCATTATGAATTTGAAAGCGTTGGTACCAACATACAAACCCTTGGAAAAGGCTTCTAGCTTCGACTATAAATTTACTGTTTTCACACCAGTTTATAATCGTGCAGAAACCATTCATCGTGTGTTTGAGTCGCTTGAAAAACAAACATTCAAAGATTTTGAATTGATAATCATCAATGATGGTTCCTTGGATAATTCCCATGAAGTCATTCAAGAATTGATGGGTCCTTCCAATTTAAACATACGTTATATAAACAATGCCGTTAATCGTCATAAAATGGCTTGTCTTATTGAAGCAGTTGCCATTGCCAAAGGAGAGTTTTTTCTTCCATTGGACTCTGATGATGCTTGTGTTGAAAATGCCCTTGAAGTGTTTATAGAAAGGTACAACAGCATTCCTGAGGATAAACGACAAAAAATAAGTGGCGTAACTTGTTTGTGCGCAGATCAAGATGGACATTTGGTAGGCGAAAAATTTAAGGAAAGTCCGATGTATAGCTCTACGTTTGAAAACAGGCTTAAAAACGAAAACCTTAAGGAAAAATGGGGTTTTACCAAAACAGATATTTTAAGAAGCATTTATGTACATCCTGAGAATTTTTCCAAAGGCTGCATTCCTGAAGGTATATTATGGAATCTAATTTCAAAAGAAGGTTTTAAGATCATGTACACAAACGATGTCCTGAGAACCTACTATTTAGACACTTCCAATAGGGTCTCCATAGAAAAGCATGAAAACAATGCGTTAGGAATGGCTATTTTTTCATTATGCTTGCTAAATTGGTTTTACGAAGATTATTTTTGGAAAAACCCAAAGGTTTTTCTAAAAAGGATTTTCACCCTTTTACGTTCAGCCAATTATTTAAATTATAAAAAACAGGATTACACCAAAGCGCTAAACAATTTCAGTTTAAGAATTATATTTACCATAGGTTGGCCATTTAAAAAATTAACCACTGTTATTTAAGCTGCAACTTAAATTATAGAATGAAAATATTAAAATACATATTACTCTCCATCACCTTACTTAACTTTGTATCCTTTAGCGCGATTGCTTTTGGCTCAGGAGTTGGAAGTGTGGTGAGTGCCATGTTTTTTATTTTAATTTTGTTCTATTACTTTGTAAGCCCAAAACCAAAATTGGTTACTTCCTTCATTGTTTTGGGCCTTGCCTATCATTTAATTGCAGGTATAAATTATTCAGGGGAAATAAGGGATTTTTATTTGGATGCGTTAAAATATTTCATATTCATAATTGGAATTGTGTATTTGGCAAAAGATACCACGCATACCGAATTGGGCTTATTTGCCTTTATTGGGTCCATGAGCATTTTGGTAAACGCAGTAGCTTTTTCCACTCTTTATGGTAGGTATGGAGGTTTTTATATAAACCCAAACAATGCTGGAATAATTTGTTTGATTGCCTTCTCCTTAACGTTTAACATTAAAAACACCATTTTAAAATTAGGCCTACAACTACTTATAGTCACAGCAGGAATCATGACACTATCCAGGTATTTCATTTTATTACTGGTACTTATTAATGTGATAGCAATTATATCCAACAAAAAAAACAGTGTTAGTTTGGTGGCTGGAAGTATCGCCATAGTGATAGTTTTAACCGTTTCTTCCATTTTTAATCTGAATGCCGTAAGGTTTTCTGCTTTTCAAAGTTTGTTTGGTGGTGATCAAATTGAAACAAAAACCATTACAGAAAATTCCAGAAACGAAACTTGGGCTTTATATACCGATGTTATTTTGGACAATCCAGTATTTGGTGTAGGCTACAATGCACTACACGGCAAAAAAAACAAACATATTGATGTAGGTGTGGGAGTTCACAACACTTATTTAATGGCTATTGGAGAATCAGGAATCATCCCCTTTATGTTATTCATCATTATTTATCTATCGCTCATGTTTAGAAGCTTTAAACACCTTTACACCAATCCCGAATATGCCTGTATTGCTACCATATTGGCTACATATTTATTGGTATCCCATAATTATTTTGATAATTTCTTGGTACTGTTTACCTCTATTTGGCTTTATCAAAGAGTAAAATACAGTCCAGAAAACCAAACCCTTAACACTTTAAACTCTTAAACAATATGTGTGGAATTTACGGCTCTACAATACCTTATAATAACGCTCAGATCAATGAAAAACTGGAACGCTCTAATTTTAGAGGTCCAGACAAATTGAAGTTTGATTATTTTGGAGACAAAAAGCAAGTTATTTTTGGCCATAACAGGTTGGCCATTATAGATTTGGACGAACGTTCCAACCAACCTTTCACCTATCAGGGAAACATTCACCTGGTTTTTAATGGTGAAATCTATAATTTTCAAGAAATCAAAAAGGTTTTGATAACCAAGGGCTACACCTTTAATACAACCAGTGACACTGAAGTTATTTGTGCTGCTTATTTGGAATATGGGGAAGACTGTGTCAGCCATTTTAACGGCATGTTTGCCTTTGTTATTTTCGACCAGGTTAAAAACCTTTTTTTTGGAGCTAGGGACAGGTTGGGACAAAAACCTTTTTATTATTATCACAATGGGAAAGATTTTGAATTTGCCAGTCAACTATCGGTTGTACAACTTTACAATCAAAATTTAAGTGTTTCAAAAAAAGCCATCTCTTTGTACTTGGCTTGGGGAGTGATTCCTGATCCTTATTCCATATTTAATGAAATTAAAAAACTTCGCGCAGGACATTCGTTTGTATTCGATTTAAACACTCACACCTTTACAGAAAAAACCTATTGGGATATTGACTATAAAGGGGAAAAAGCATATAAAGGTACGTTTAAAGAAGCTGCTAATGAATTGGACCACACCTTGAAAGACGCTATTAAACTTCGTTTGTTTGCCGATGTTCCTGTTGGGATTTTCCTTTCAGGTGGTGTGGATTCCTCTGTGGTGGCAGCGTTGGCAACCAAAAGCACCAACAGTAAGGTAAAAACGTTTTCGGTGAAATTTAATGAAAAAGGATTTGACGAAAGCCTTTATGCACAACAGGTGGCAGATCATTTACAAACAGACCACCATGTGATAGAATGCAATTACGAGGAAGGCAAAAGCCTGATAAAAAACTTTTGCCATTTTTATGATGAACCGTTTTCAGATTCGTCTGCCATCCCTTCCATGCTCTTGGCAAAACATACAAGAGAAAAAGTTACCGTTGCGCTTTCTGGGGATGCAGGAGACGAAAGTTTTATTGGCTACCACAGATACAACTGGATTAGAAAAGGTCAGAAAATAAATATGTTACCTTTGTTTTTCAGAAAATTTTGCGCTTCTATTTTAAACCTATCCTCTAATTATAGGCTTAAAATAATAGCCAAGGCACTAACCTATAAAAACACAGATGATGTGTATTTGGCATCTATGACCAATCTAGATTTTTCATGGATTAAAACCAATGTCGATGTTTACGATTTAGAAGAAATAAAATACCTGAAACACAAAAAGAAGAATTTATTTGAACGCATTTCGGATTTCGATTTGAAAACCTATCTCATTTGGGATATAAACACTAAAGTAGACAGAGCAACCATGGCATTTTCCTTAGAAGCCAGAGCTCCTTTACTGGATTACAGAGTGGTGGAATTTGCAAGATCCTTACCTACTTCCTTTAAATTTAAAGGGAAAAACCAAAAACGTATTTTAAAGGAAGTTCTTTATAAATATGTGCCAAAACATATTTTTGACAGACCAAAATCTGGGTTTTCCATGCCTTTTGCCGAATGGTTTAAAACAGATTTAAAAGACTTTGTACTTACTGAGTTAAGTGATGAGAACCTTAATAAAATACCTTGTATTGAACCTGAGACTATTAGCACATACATTAAACAACACATGAATGGCAGCTGGAACCGGTTTACCATTATTTGGCAAGTATTGGTGTTAAAACAATGGTTGGACAATAATGGAAAAGGCTACGAAGTAAAATGAGATCCAAAAAAATAAATATTGTTTTTGTAATCCCTTCCCTTGCTGCAGGAGGAGCCGAACGCATATTGTCTTTTGTGGCTCAAAATGTAAACAAAGAGCTTTTTAAAACCACGCTCTTGGTTACTGGTTACCAAAAAGACACAGTATATCATTTAACAGACCTGGAGATTGTCTACCTAAACAAACCAAGGGTTTTAAAATCGTTTTTTAGTATTTTTTCGTATTTAAAAAAGAACAAACCAGATGTGGTTGTAAGCTCCATAGTGCATTTAAATGTGTTAATAGCCTTTATGTCGCCATTTTTCAGGAATACCAAATTTGTGGCTCGTGAAGCCAATGTGCTGAGTGTTTTAAACAAATACAACCCTTCCTCCTCCATATTCTTTTCAAAACGCGTGATTAATCTGGCTTACAAACTGGTGGATTGTATTATTTGCCAATCAAAAGACATGCAACAAGATATGGTAACCTATTTTCATGTTAAAAAAAGCAAAACGGTCCTCATTAACAATCCCATTACAAACAATTTCAATTTAAAAACCAGAACAAAAAGTGAGCAAGACACCATTAGGTTTATTACCATTGGGAGGCTAAGCAAAGAAAAAGGCCATTTAAGGATTGTTAAAGCTCTTTCGCAAGTTGATTTCCCTTTTAAATATACCATTATTGGAAATGGCAAAGAAAAAGAAACCATCTTTGAGAGCATAAAACAACATGGATTTATGGATAAGATAGAATATGTTACATTCACCAAGGAAGTGGATACCTATTTAGCAAAAAGCGATTTATTTTTGCAAGGTTCTTTTGTAGAAGGGTTTCCAAATGTGCTTATTGAAAGCTGTGTTGTTGGCACGCCTATTTTGGCATTTAGGGCGCCAGGTGGTTTGGATGAAATTATTGAGATTGGAGAAAATGGCTATATTGCAGAAACAACCAAAGAATTCATCAAATATTTAAACAACATAAACAAGAGTTATGATTTTAATCCTGAAAACGTTAGCCAAGTAGTAAAACAGCGTTTTAGCAAGGATAAAATTATTTCTAAATACGAAAGATTATTTCTAAATTTGGTCAACTCAAACTAAATGACAAACAAAAAAAAGATTGCTTTATTTGTTCCTGCAATAGGATTTGGTGGAGCTGAAAAAGTTGTTAGCCTGCTTACTTTCGAATTGCCAAAATATTTCGATGTCACCTTGATATTGCTTTACGATGTTAAAAAACTTCCCATCTCAGACGATGTGAAAGTTATTTTGCTCTCCAAGGAAGGTGAAACATTCAAAACCTCGCGCATCAGTCATTTTACAGACTATTTTAAATTTCTTTTTCAATACACAAAAGTTTTGAAAGCCGAAAAAATTGATGTGGTTGTTTCGTTTATGCTTCGTCAAAATATCATGACAGGATTTGCAAAAATGTTCAACCCTCATTTAAAATCCATTATCAGTGAAAGGTGCTTTCCCTCTAAACGTTACAAAAACACCAAGCTGACTTCGCTTATCACCAAAACCATGATTCCTTTGTTTTACAATAGGAACGACAAACTTTTTTCAAATTCTATTTATATAAATGAAGATTTAAAAAAGCACTTTAATGTTAACATTGACACAAGTGTTATTTACAATCCAACTGTTTTAAACAAGGAAAAATTACACATAGACAACCACAATCACTTAACAGAAACCTTTAAAGTAGTTACTGTTGGACGTTTAATTCCGGTAAAAAACCAGAAACACATCCTAAAGAGTTTAAGTATTCTATCCAAAAACATTCACTTGGATATTTATGGAGATGGCGACCTGCTCGAGGAATTAAAGCAATTGACTACAGATTTAAACATGCAGAACCATGTTGATTTTAAAGGTAATGTGCTTAATGTGCATTCAGAAATTATAGATAGCCACTGTTTTGTGTTAAGCTCTTCGACCGAAGGTTTTCCAAACGTACTTCTTGAGGCCATGTCTGTTGGCTTACCAGTAATAGCAACTAACTGCATGTCTGGACCCTTGGAACTGTTAAATGAGAACGAACCTGTAACTATTGAAAAAGGAGGGTTTTACAAAGCCAAATATGGTTTATTGGTAAATGTAGATGATGTAGAAGGTTTGGCCGAAGCTATCAAATATTTTCAGGAAAACAACGAACAAAGAATGGTTTATGGTGGTTTGGGCTATTCACGTTCCAAAGATTATGGGATTGATAAAATTGGATTACAACTAAAAACACTTATTGACAGTGTTTGATAAATCATTATAAACCAGAAAACATATACTTAAGTAAGTATCAAAAACTTGAACTGATTATAATTCTATGGCTAAAAAAATCTGTTTAGTAGGTGGCGAGGATGTACATAAAAGGATTCTTTTGTCCAGCTATTTAATGGATGCCGGTTTTCAAGTAACCATAGTTGGAACAAGTGACCATAAGTTCCCCAAATCTGTCAACTATATATCCTACAACCTAAACAGGAGCTTCTCTCCTATTGCAGATTACAAAACAATTGTATGGCTTAAACGGTTTTTTAAGGATAATGCGTTCGATTTAATTCATACGTTTGATACCAAGCCGGCATTCTTGGTGCCATTATCGCAATTAAAAACCAATACACCTATAACCAGGACAGTCACAGGTTTGGGCACCATTTTCATGTCCCAAAGCCTATTTAGCCATATTTTAAGAAAGGTTTATATCCTGCTTCACACCTTGGTAAAAAACAGAATAACCAATACCATTTTTCAAAACGAAGACGATAAGGACCTGTATTTAAAACACAACTTGATCTCAAACTCCAATTACAGTTTAATATTAAGCAGCGGCATTGAATTAAAGCAAATAACCCAAAAAGCCAAACGGAACAACAATCCCTTCACCTTTATTTGTGTTGCCAGATTGGTTTATGAAAAAGGCATTATCAATCTATTGGAAGCAGCCAGGATATGCCGTGACAAAGGCCACGATTTCAAATACTTATTGGTTGGTCCTTTAGAAGAAAATTCCAAAAAACTAAACAAAGATATCCTCCTGCAATATTCAGATATCGTAGATGTATTGGGTTCCAGAAACGATGTTTTGAATTTACTGGAATCATCTGATGCTTTTGTGTTACCTACCTTTAGAGAAGGGTTTTCCAGGGTTTTACTGGAAGCAGCTGCAGTTGGTTTACCCATAATTTCAACAAATGTTACAGGTGTGAGGGATTTTACCAGACATGGCAAAGAAGCGCTTTTGGTTGAGCCAAAAAATTCGCAAGCTTTGGCTGAAGCCATGATTAACATAGCCACAAACAAGGAATTAGCCGATAAATTAGTCGAAAATGCCTTAAAACACGTTAAAGAGTTTAGTCTTGAAAATGTATCTAAACAATATATAACTATATTTAACACAGCTATTAATCATAATTAAAATCATGAAAATTCCATTTTCACCTCCATACATTAACCAAGATGTCATTCAGGAAGTTAACAGTGCTTTAGAGTCTGGTTGGATAACCACTGGGCCTAAAGTAAAATTATTGGAAGAATTGGTTTGCGAATACACTTTGGCACCAAATACCCTTTGTGTCAATTCGGCCACTTCTGGGCTTATGCTGGCCTTAAAATGGTACGGAATTGGCTCTGGAGACGAAGTCATCATTCCTGCTTATACCTATGCTGCAACTGCTTTGGCTGTGATACATGTAGGAGCAACTCCTGTAATGGTTGATGTTGAGGCCGATTTTAATATTTCGATCCATAACATGGAAAAAGCCATTACAAGCAAAACCAAAGCAGTAATTCCAGTAGATATAGCTGGTTGGCCATGTGATTACGAAGCCATTGATGCCCTTGTTAAAAACAAAAAAGATTTGTTTAAACCTTCCTCTGAAAACCAGGAAAAACTAGGCAGGATTTTAGTGATATCGGATTCTGCACACTCCATTGGAGCTACATACAACAACCAATATTTAGGAGCCATTACAGATATTACCGTATTTTCATTTCATGCTGTAAAAAACGTTACCACTGCCGAAGGTGGAGCTGTTTGCATTAATTTACCAAAACCATTTAATAACCAGGAAGAATACAACTACCTGCGTTGTTTTTCTTTAAACGGCCAGACCAAAGATGCTTTTACCAAATCGAAAGCTGGTGGCTGGAGATACGATATTATCTACCCTGGATTAAAAATAAATATGCCAGATATTTTGGCTGCCATTGGTGTTGCCCAATTGCCGGAATATTTTGAAAAAACCCTGGATAAACGCGTGGAGATCTATGAGTACTATCACAAGTTTTTTCAAGCTAAAGCATGGGCTGTCTTGCCTCCTTACAAAAGTGAAACCAAAACATCTTCCTGTCATTTGTATGCTTTGCGAATAAAAGATATATCAGAAGCCACCAGAGATGCCATTATTGAAGAGATTTCAAAAAATGGAGTGGCTGTTAATGTGCACTTTCAACCGTTACCTTTACTAACACTGTTTAAGAACATGGGCTATGATATAAATGCTTTTCCCATGGCTTTTAATAATTACAAGCGTGAGATCTCGCTGCCTATCTATCCGCAACTTACCCAAAAAGAACTTGAATATATAGTAAACACAGTAACTAAGGCTGTTGAATCTAAAATATGATAAAACGCATTTTTGATATCATTTTTTCTTTTTTGGGTTTAATTTTATTACTACCTTTATTACTCCTTATAGCATTACTAATTAAACTGGAATCCAAAGGCTCGCTTTTCTATTTACAAACAAGAGTTGGCAAGCATAATAAAGATTTCAAAATATTTAAATTTAGAACCATGTTTGTTGGCTCTGACCAAAAAGGGTTGTTAACTCTTGGAGACAGAGATCCACGAATAACCAAAACAGGTTTTTTTTTAAGAAAATATAAATTAGACGAACTTCCCCAACTAATTAATGTTTTTGTTGGCAACATGAGCTTTGTTGGCCCAAGACCAGAAGTGCGCAAATACGTAAATTATTATTCTCAAGAAGATTTAATAATTTTAAGCGTGAAACCTGGAATTACAGACTACGCTTCCATAGTTTACAGAAACGAAGCAGAACTGTTAAAAGGCGTCAACAATCCAGAACAGTTTTATATTGAAACCATCATGCCGGAAAAAATAAAATGGAACAAGAAATATATTAATAGCCACAATCTGTTAACAGATTTTAAAATTATTTTTAAAACGATTCAAATTATTATTTCATGAGGGAAGTTTCTAATGGTTATTTTGTTATTTCTTTGGATTTTGAGTTGCATTGGGGCATTTTCGATAAAAGATGTGTGGCAGAATACAAAGAAAACCTGGAGAACGTTAAGTTGGTCATTCCCAAATTATTGGAGCTTGCAGAAAAACATGATATAAAACTAACTTTTGCCACTGTAGGCTTGTTATTTGCAAAAAACAAAGCAGAACTCCTAAACAACAACCCTAAATTGCTTCCTAGTTATTCCAAGCCAAGGTTTAGTCCATACAATCAATTAGACACCATAGGAAATTCAGAATTGGATGATGAATTCCATTACGCATCCAGTTTAATAGATTCAATAATAGAAACCAATAAACATGAAATTGGCACTCATACCTATTCGCATTACTACTGCTTGGAAGATGGCCAAACCATAGATCAATTTGAAGCCGATTTGATTGCAGCCATAGCTTGTGCTGCCAAAAAAGGCATTAGCATAAAAAGTATTGTGTTCCCCAGAAACCAAGTAAACAAAGGGTATTTGGAAGTTTGCTCCAAACATGGCATTACCTCCTTTAGAGGAATAGAAAAGCATAGGATTTATAATACCGAAGATAGAAATCTCAACAAAAAGCAATCCATTAGAGCGCTTCGACTCATAGATTCTTATGTAAACATTACAGGTTACAATACTTATCCCATTAATAATTTAAACACCATAAAAGGTATTACAAACATACCATCAAGTAGTTTTTTAAGACCTTATAGCAAAAGCCTAAGCGCTTTAGAGCCTTTAAAAATAGCTCGTGTTAAGAAGGCCATGACACATGCAGCCAAGCATAATGAATTGTTTCACCTTTGGTGGCATCCACATAATTTTGGTAAACATATGGATGAAAATTTTAAAGGTTTAGAGGCTATTTTAAAACACTACAAACACTTAAACAATAAGTTTAGGTTTAAAAACGTAACTATGGAAGAATTTGTTAGTTTAGTTTAAATTCTATTCTAAATTTATTTACAGTTCCAACAACCAAATAATTTACCAAATCCTTCTCTCTTTTGGTGTAAATCTTAATATTGGAAATAGGTTCCGGATTTCTATAGAGCAAATCTAATATGGTTCTATTTAAAAAATTCAAATTTTTGTCTTCCATATCAACTTGCCTTAATTCATTTAAATCAATGGTCGTGTCCAAAGGCTTGATGGACACTTCTGGATCTGCCTTTAAATTGGGTTTTGCCGAGTTTTTAAATTGGAACTTTAGTTTCTTAAACAACAAGTTTACGTTTTTGTCCCTTAAGTATTGCTTTAACCTAAAATAAAGAGCCAATAAAGAAGCTGTCAACCTGCATTTTATATTTGAAGCATCATACAGGATATGACAATCATAACCATACTCTTCATTGGTCCATTTAGATTTATATTCATACTCTCCCTTGGAAAAATCCAATATTTGTATGTTGTTGTCAAAACACCATTCTATAAGCTTTCCTAGCTCTATATGGCCAATGTTAAACTTGTAGTAATCTGGATTGAAGGCTTTTACAGAGCCTATCATTTTATTTCCTTCAATAAATGCCAAAGACATGGAAATTGGCTTATTGTCTACATTCACACAAATTAAAAGCGCCTTTCCTTTTTGAATCATTGGAAATATCAATTCATGGTAAAAATTCCATTTTGCAATGATGTTGGTGTCAATCTTCAAGTCCTTATGTCTTTCTACAATTAATTGTTTAAAATAAGTCAAGGCCTCGTCACATGCTTCTTTAGAGGTATCTTTATAATATATTTTATAAGATACCGAAAAGCAGTTTTCAAATTTTCGCAACGTGCTTCGATGCTTGTTCCTGCTTTTGGCACTCATTACAGAAGCCATGTAGTCTTCCAAACTGTTTAACCCTTTAAAATTGGCAAGGAAGCCTTTGTACTGTCTTATTTTATAGCTTTTTAAGCGACCAACATCGCTGGGAAATTTATTGGTCTTTGCAAATTCAGGTACATCATAAACCAAAAAGGTTTTGTTTTCATAATCGGTTGCTGCTTCATTTATATCGTAGGTAATTCCGTTGGTAGCATTTTTTCCAACATTGACATAATAAGGAAGAAACGCATGTTTTATAAACTTAACGTTTGGAATAAAATTGAAAGCGTAAGGCTGTTTTCCCTTAGCAAAATGCTTAAGCCATAACTCTTGATATAGATGTGATGTAAAGGGATTACGACTCATTTTTAGCAACTTTTAATGTGTATTTTTCACCAAAGGCATAATAGGTTTCTTCTTGATTTTCATTGAAATATAATTCAATCGATTGTGCTTTTTGAGGATTCATGTATAAAAAATCATAAATAGCACGTCTCACCGATAAGAATTCCGGACTTTCTATATCCAATTTCTGCAAATGTGCTTTTTGAGGCTTGCCATCCCCTATTTTTTCAACATGGAAGGGCTCTATAACAACAGGTTCCGGCTTGTTGTCTCCAAACAATTTGTATTTAAGCTTATGATAAATTTTGTTGTAATTTTTTTCCCTGAAAACGCGTTTAAAATTAAAATAAAACGCCACAAAATTGGCAATAAAAACACTTAATATGGATTTTGAGTCGTACAATAGATGATAATGAGTTTGGTAGGTGTCACTACTCCATCTTTTTTTATATTCAAAATCCCCTTGGGTGTAATCAAAAATTTTAATGTTGTTTTCAAAACTCCACTCCAGCATTTTCAAAATAGTTGTATGACCTATATTGTATCTATAAAAATCTATGTCAAAAACAGTTAAGGCTTCAATTAGTGTATCACCAAAATGATAACTAAACGTAACGCCAATGGGTTTTTTATCGCAATAAATCACAAACAAAGAAGCCGTTTTCTCGTTTATCATGTTGTAAGCCAATTCGGTGTAATAATTCCATACCACAGGATTTAGCTCACCACATGGTTCGTTTTTATTGGCATAACGTTTTTCAAAAAGATGATAAAACTCCTGAAACACATTCTTAAATTGTTCTTGGGAAATATCCCCAAAATACATCACATAATCCACGTTAAAACTTGCCTCCAATCTCTTAATGTTCCGTTTAAGTTTAGAACGTGTATTGGACTTGTATATGGATCTTAAATAATCATCTAAACTCTCGTAATTAGAAACCCTGGTTATATAACCTTCATATTGAAATATTTTTTTTAACCTTAAAGAACCATATGGTTTAAAGGTTGGTAAGTTAAAATACGTAGGAATATCCCTTATCAAAAAAACCTTATTCTTGTAATCTTTCTCTTTTTGGGTGGAAATTTCATAATCGAACCCATTGGTTAATTTTACGCCTACATTTATGTAATATGGCAAAAATTTATGTTTCACAAAACTGACCCTATCAATGAAACGAAAAGAAATCCCTTTTTCATTTTTATTAAAATGTTTTGTCCATATATCAATAAAAGATTTTGAATTAAACGGATTTAATGTCATTATGCAATTGGATAGTTTTAAAAACTAAAATAAAAATTTAGGTAGAATAAGTGGATAAATACCACATATTTTAGATGTATGAAATAAAAACTATTATGAACGGTTCACTTTTAAAAACATACTATCGTTTTTTTTGTATATTAGTCCTATCAGGAATAGCCCTGAAAATTTTAATATTTTAATGATATTCTTCCCTTTTTTTAATTTTTAGCATGTTTAAAAGCATTAAGTTTGCTCTTAAACCAAATAGTTTCATTAATTAATACAAACGATTAAATACCATTTTATTCAGATTAAAGAAACGCTTTAATTTAAATAAAATCTAAAAACGTAAAAATTAGTTATTTATCGTATTTATTTGATGATTGCTGTTGAAACGTAGATATTTACTATGGCTAAAAATGTATCTGATTTGAATTCCAAAATATGGTTATCTGCACCACATATGAGTGGTCATGAAGAAAAATTCATCAAGGAAGCATTTAACACAAACTGGATTGCGCCTTTAGGACCAAATGTAAATGGGTTTGAAAAGGACTTGGAAACCTATTTGGGCAACAACGTGCATGTTGCAGCTTTAACAACAGGAACAGCTGCCATACATATGGCTTTATTGTTATTGAACGTAACAACCAACGACGAGGTAATATGCCAAACAAAAACATTTGCAGCCTCGGTTAACCCAGTAACCTATTTAGGTGCAAAACCGGTTTTTGTTGACAGTGAAAAAGACACGTGGAACATGTGTCCAGATTTATTGGAGCAAGCCATTAAAAATAGAATAAACCAAGGAAACAAACCAAAAGCCATAATTGTTATAAACCTTTATGGCATGCCACATAAAGTGAAAGAAATAAAAAACATATCAAATACATACCATATCCCTATTATTGAAGATAGCGCCGAAGCCTTGGGCAGCAGCTACTTTAATAGTAAATGTGGTACTTTTGGCGACTTGTCCGTTTTGTCTTTCAATGGAAATAAAATCATTACAACGTCTGGTGGTGGCGCATTGGTTTCAAAACACATTCACACAAAGGAAAAGGCCATTTTTTTAGCAACCCAAGCCAAAGAAGCCGGTTTGGAATACACACATAAAACGGTAGGATACAACTATAGAATGTCCAACATTTTGGCTGGCATTGGCAGAGGTCAAATGGAAGTTCTGGAAACATATGTGAGGTTAAGAAGGAAAAATCATCAATATTATTTAGAACACTTAAACGACATTAAAGACATACGTTTTTTAAAAGAACCCAAAGGGTTTGTCTCCAACAGGTGGTTATGCTGCATCCAGCTTAGTTCCCAAAGCATGAGAGATCAGCTACTTATATTGTTGCAAAAACATAACATAGAAGCCAGGCCTTCATGGAAACCTATGCACTTGCAACCTGTTTTTAGGGACTATCCCTCTTATTTAAATGGGGTTTCAGAGCATATTTACAAAACAGTATTGTGCTTGCCTAGTGGCTCTAATTTAACAACAAAAGAACGAAACAGAATTGTTACAACAATAAGATCTTATTTTGGATAGATATATAAACATATTAAGAAAACTTTCAAACCAATACGCATCTAAGTGGTTGGTCTTGCTTTTTGATTTGTGTGTTGTTGCATTTACCTTTTTCCTTGCCTATATCATTCGTTATAATTTTGAAATTGATTTTGATTTCAATCTATTTTTAAAACAAATACCTTTTGTTTTAATAGCAGCCTTGATCAGTTTCCTAATAGTTAACTCACATAAGGGTGTTGTTAGGTTTACAGGAGTTAAGGATGTGATTAACCTGATTATAGGAATAAACATCCTGGCAACCATTTTAATAGTGACCACCTTTTTAAGTAGAGAATATCAATTTGATGTTGTTTTTGATATTCCTGGTTCAATAATTTACATTCATTTATTATTGAATATCTTCTTTTTGGTTGGATCTAAATTTTTTGTAAAATCACTTTACAGAAGTATCGTAACAGATTTTGAAGAACAAAAATCGGTGTTGATTTATGGTGCAGGAACTTCAGGCATGATTACCTATGATGCTGTAACAAACGATCCAAAAAGCAACATTAAAGTAGTAGGGTTTATTGATGACAACGACAGCAAAGCTGGCAAAAAAATAAACCTTTTAAATGTTTACGAACCCGAAAAAATCACCAAGGAGTTTATTGATAAAAACGGGATAGACGAAGTTATTATTTCCATACAAAGCATCGACTCCAACAGGCTTTTACAAATTACCAGCAATCTATTTGCACTTAACTTAAAGGTTAAAATTGTACCAGCTGTAAAAAACTGGATTGATGGCGATTTAAGCATTGGGCAAATTAAAGATATTAACCTGGAAGATTTGCTTGGCAGGGAACCAATAAACATAGACAATCCTATGCTTATTGAAGAATACAACAATAAAGTCATTATTGTTACAGGCTCTGCTGGATCTATTGGTAGCGAATTGGTAAGGAAGTTAACCCGTTATAGTTTTAAAAAATTAATTCTTGTTGACAATTCCGAATCCCCATTATACGATTTACAACAGGAATTACACAGAAATGGCATTGAAAATATTGTATCCATAATTGCAGATATTAGAAACCAAATAAGGCTTGAGAATATTTTCAATGACTACAAACCAGACATCATTTTTCATGCTGCTGCCTACAAACATGTGCCATTAATGGAGCAAAATCCTTACGAAGCTGTAAGTGTTAATGTAAGAGGTACCAAAAATGTTATTAATTTATCAGTAAAGTATGGTGTAGATAAATTTATTTTAATATCTACAGACAAAGCTGTTAACCCAACAAATGTTATGGGAGCCACTAAGCGCATAGCAGAAATGATTGTATGTTGCCAAAATACAGTTGCTGCTGGCAAAACCAAGTTCATTATTACCAGATTTGGCAATGTTTTAGGTTCCAATGGCTCTGTAATCCCATTATTTAAAAAACAAATTGAAAGTGGTGGCCCTTTAACTGTTACGCATAAGGACATTATTAGGTATTTCATGACCATTCCAGAAGCCTCACAATTGGTATTGGAAGCTGCTGCCATGGGATTAGGTCAGGAAATTTTTGTGTTTGATATGGGTAAACCCGTTAGAATATTTGATTTGGCCGTAAACATGATCACGCTCTCTGGTTTTAGATACCCAGAGGACATTGATATTAAAATTACGGGATTAAGACCAGGCGAAAAGATCTTTGAAGAATTGCTGGTAGCTGGCGAAAACACCAAACCTACTTATAATGAAAAAATTATGATAGCCAAGTGCAGACCAATAAATATTGAAGAAATTAAAAATACCATTGATGAATTATGTAAATTAGGACCTCAAACCCAAAACATTGAAATTGTTTCCAAAATAAAGGACATTGTTACAGAGTATAACCCAAACAATACCAAATACGACCTATTAAACAAAATAACCAATAGTTAAAAAACTTTAAGTATGAAAGTAAGACTTAAAAGACTCATTCTTCAACATTCAGTGGCATTTATTGTGCTAATTGCTTTTTCATCTTGCACTACAAGTAAGGAGATTATTTACTTTCAAGATGAACCTCTTAGTAGTTCAAAAACTTTCAATATTACTCCAGAAATTACTTACAAACCAAACGATAAATTAACCATAAATGTTTCTGCCATAGATCCCGAAACAGTGAGACCATTTAATCTCCCACTAATAACCAATAGTTACGATGCCATTAACCCACAAGGAACCACAACCTTTCAAACATATATAGTTGATGAACAAGGACTTATAGAGTTTCCCGTTTTAGGCACTATAAAAATTGGCGACTTGACAAGAAAGCAAGCAACCAAGTTGCTAACTGAAAAAATTTCTGAATATGTTAAAGACCCAATCGTTAATATTAGACTAACCAATTTTACAGTTACCGTTTTAGGGGAAGTTAACAGTCCAGGCACCTATACGGTTGAAAAAGAACAAATGTCGCTTTTGGAAGCAATTGGATTAGCCGGAGATTTAACCATACATGGCATTAGGGAAAATGTGTTTTTAATAAGGGAACAAGATGGCGTTAAACGGTTTACAAAGTTTGATTTAACTTCCATAAATGTTGTAAACCACCCCAACTATTATATTCAACAAAACGATGTTATATACGTGGAACCAAATCCCGCCAGAATACGCTCTGCATCTTATAACCAAAATTATGTATTGATTATTTCTGCCGTTGGTACTTTAGCCACTATTGCTGCCATCCTTGTTAAATAACCATAGTTAATGAGCACAAAAAACATGAACCAAAATATTGATTTTAAAGAAGTTATAACGCCTTATTTACATAAATGGAAATTTATTGTTTTGTGTGTTATAGTTGCCATATCCTTTGCCTTTGTATATTTACGTTATGCAGATTATGAATATCAGGCAAATGCAAAAATCAAAATCAAAGAGACAGAAGCCAACAAAACACTGCCTGAAATCTCTCAATTACAAAATTATGGCTTGTTTAAAACCGAAAACAACAACGTACTGGACGAAATTGAAGTCATTAAATCCAGGATTATTATTGAACAAGCAGTCAAAGACTTAAAATTCAATATTCAATATTTTGTTGAAGGTCGCATTAAAGCAACCGAAGAATACAAAAATCCCCCTCTCAATATCAATTTCAGTGCGCCAGATTCCATCATCCATACCATTGACACGACGTTCAATATTAAAATTCAATCTGCCACCAATTTTCTTCTAAAAGGAATCAATTTTTCAGAAAAACTTAATTTTAAAAACAATGAAGAAGTCGATTTAGATGATGAAGGCACTGTGTATGCCTTTGGAGAAAGCATCCCAACGAGTTTTGGTGCCATTACCATAACACCTAGAATTGGAGAATCGGCTACCAAAATTGGCTCAAACATTAAAATAAAAATAAATCCTCTTGCTACTGTTGTATCAAAATACAAAAGCAACTTGATTATTGGACATCAAGAAATGTCCAGCATCATTACTTTAACCATTAATGATAATGTCCAGGAAAAAGCCAGTCTGTTCTTGGATAAATTAATTGAAAAGTACAATGAAGATGTACAAAACGATAAACAAATGGTTGTTGATGCCACTTCTGAATTTATTAACAACAGGTTGGAAATTGTATCTGAAGAATTGGGTAGTGTGGATTCCAATGCCGAAACCATTCAAAAAACCAACAAACTTACAGATTTGGCCACACAATCCAATATCTATTTGGAAAGTGAAAGACAGAATGAAGATAGATTGGTTGAAACTGCCATGCAGATTCAGCTTATAGACTATATGAACCAACATATAGACAAAGATATAGACAACAAAGAACTACTTCCTGCCAATATTGGGATTGCCGACAATTCTGTGGAACAATTAACGCAACAGTACAACAATCTGGTATTGGAGAAAAACAGGCTTTTAAAAAATTCCAGCGAAAAAAACCCTACAGTTGTAAACTTAACAAATCAAATCAATCAATTAAGGACCAACTTAAGTCAGAGTTTAAATAACATCAAGCATACCAACGAAATGAATTACAATTCGTTGGTGGCCGAAAACCAAAGAATAAGTTCCAAAATTTATTCAGCTCCAAAAAAACAAAGACAATTCAGGGATATAAAAAGACAACAGGACATCAAAGAAGGATTGTATTTATATCTTTTGGAGAAACGCGAAGAAGCTGCCATTACTCACGGTGTTTCCTCACCAAATGCTAAAATTGTAGATAAATCCTATGCTTCTTCCAAACCTGTTGCACCTAAACAATCGGTTATTATTCTAGCTGCTTTAATTCTAGGTTTTGGTATTCCTGTGGCCCTTATTTATCTTTTGAATTTACTGGATGATAAAGTTCACAACATCAACGATGTTAAAAAACAAGTTACCATTCCTTTTATTGGTGACATTCCAAAGTCCAAAAAAACCCAAAAGCTAATCTCAAAAGTAGATTACACTCCAAAAGCTGAGGCATTTAGAATGGTTAGAACCAATTTGGAATTCATGCTCCAAAATATTGAAAATAGAGCTAAAGTTATATTTGTCACTTCCACTACCAGCAAAGAAGGCAAATCCCATACAGCAACCAATTTAGCTTTGTCTTTATCTTTTTCAGAAAAAAAAGTTTTACTTGTAGAAACAGATATTCGTGTTCCAAAAGCAACAAACTATCTAGCAGTTGATAACGATTTTGGACTGACAAATTTTATTGGCAACCATAAAATAGAACCTCAGGGAATTATTTTCAAGCACAAGGATAATGAATATTTTGATGTTATTCCTTCTGGAACCATCCCTCCTAATCCTGCTGAATTGCTAATGAGCAATCGTGTAAAGGAATTATTTGATTACGCTTCCGAAAGGTATGAATACATTATTGTAGATACAGCAGCTATTGGTTTGGTAACGGACACCTTGTTAATTAGCAAATATGCCGATTTATTTATTTTTGTAGCAAAAGCCAACTACATAACCAAAAAACAATTGGAGCTGGCACAACGTATGTACACAGAAAACAGGTTGCCTAACATGACCATTTTGCTTAACAATGTAGATCATAAAAAAGGTTATGGTTATGGGTATGGCTATGGCAATCATCCAAATAAAAAGAAATGGTGGAAATTTGCCTAAAACCCTTAGCTTTTTCTTCTGGCTTTTTCTTTTGTCAACAACATAAGCTCTCTTCCTGTTTGTCCTGCCACAGAAGTGTTTTCTTCTGCCCTACGTATTAAATAAGGAAGCACATCTTTAACTGGCCCAAAAGGCACATATTTAGCCACATTATAACCAAGATGAGCCAAATTAAAACTAATATGGTCACTCATGCCATAAAGTTGCCCAAACCACACGCGATTGTCGTTTTTGGCAATGCCCTTTTCCTTCATTAAATCTAAGATAAGATAGCTACTGGCTTCATTATGTGTTCCTGCAAAAAGTGAAATGGTATCCAAATGGTCCAAAATAAATTTTGCTGCTGCATTAAAGTTTTCATCTGTTGCAGCCTTACTTTCACAAATAGGTGTTGGGTATCCTTTTTTAATGGCACGTTCGTTTTCTTTTTCCATATAAGCACCACGAACAATTTTATAACCTAAGTAATAACCATTGGCTTTGGCATGTTCCAATTGCGCTTTAACAAAAGCCATCCTGTCATGTCTGTACATTTGTAAAGTATTGTAAACAATAGGTTTTTCGGTATTGTATTTCTGCATCATGTTCGTCACCAAATCATCAACGGCTTGTTGCATCCAGCTTTCTTCGGCATCAATTAACAGTTCCACATCCTTTTCCTTGGCCAATTTACAGACCCTGTCATATCTTTCCTCTATTCTATTCCATTGCTCCTGTTCATCGGCTGTAAAAGGCTGTCCTTCACTTTTCTTTTCGTACAAGTAAGGTTTGCCAAAACCTGTTGGTTTAAACACAGCTATAGGCATGGCTTCTTTGTTTTGTGAAAATTCAATGATCTCCAAAGTTTTTTGCATCGCAGAATCAAAAAAAGACTCCACTTCTTTTCCTTCAACCGAAAAATCCAGTACAGAGCTTACACCTTTTTCGTACATAGCATCAATAACAGGTAAACAATCTTTTTCGTTTACACCTCCACAAAAATGGTCGAAAACCGTTGCCCTAATAACACTATCAACCGGAAGGTTAGCCTTTATGGCAAAATTGGTAAGAGTCTTACCTACCTTAACCAAGGGCTCGTAAGAAATCATTTTAAACAATAAAAAAGCTCTGTTAAGTTCTGAATTGCTTTTTAACGAAAAAGCGATTTCAGTATTGTCGAAAAGTTGTTTTGTAGACATGTTGCAAAATTATTTGCAAATATAATTATAGTATTCTTACGTTTTTAAAAAAAAATGATATAATTTTCACCCATTATTTTTCTAAAAAACCTCATGAATTCCATTAACACATCCAACTACCCAATTCATTTTAAAACAAGCAGTTACACCGAATTAAACACGCATTTAAAAACGGCGAATTATTCCAAAATTTTTGTTTTGGTAGACCAAAACACACATGAATTTTGCTTGCCTTATTTTTTAAGCAATCTGGAAACAGACTTGGAGGTTGAAATTATTGAAATTGAAGCTGGGGAAATCCACAAAAACATAGAAACCTGTTCAGGGGTTTGGAATGTGTTATCGGAACTGGAAGCAGATAGAAAAAGCTTATTGATTAATTTGGGAGGTGGTGTAATCACAGACCTTGGAGGTTTTGTTGCTTCTACTTTTAAACGTGGTATGGCCTATATTCAAGTGCCAACTACCCTATTGTCCATGGTCGATGCTTCCATTGGAGGCAAAACCGGAGTGGATCTTGGACATTTAAAAAATCAAATTGGCGTAATAAATACCGGAGAAATGGTTTTAATAGACACCAATTATCTAAACACCTTACCAGAAAACCAAATGCGCTCTGGACTGGCCGAAATGCTCAAACATGGTTTAATTTACAGTGAAGATTATTGGAATAAATTCACAGCCTTGGAAAAGCTCAGTTTGGACGATTTGGATGTCTTGATTCATGAATCCATTGACATTAAAAATCAAATTGTGGAAAAAGACCCATTGGAACACCATGTAAGAAAAACACTTAATTACGGTCACACGCTTGGGCATGCCATTGAATCCTATTATTTAAGCCAGCCCGACAAAACAGCTTTCCTTCATGGCGAAGCTATAGCCATTGGGATGATATTGGCCAGTTTTATTTCCACAAAACTAACTGGTTTTTCAACCGAAACCTGCCAACACATAAAAGACACCATTGTGGACGTTTTTGGACAACCAAAAGTTTCAGGCAAAGATATACAGCCCATAATCGATTTGTTGAAATTCGATAAAAAAAACGAACATGGAAAGATCAATTTTGTGCTTTTGGAAGCCATTGGAAAACCCAAAATAAACTGCCAAGTGGAAAATAACTTGATTTTTGATGCTTTTAATTTTTACAATTCTTAAAATTCAATTCAAATTATTTGTAACTTTATAAAAATTGCTAGAGAAAATTAGTACAGATTTTTTATTAATTTTTAAACCCTTTAGTAATGAAAAGAGTTATTGTTGATTTTAAAAAACTGACTCCAAAGCTTCTAAAATTACTAACCGATAAGTTTCCAGATGGTTATGACGACGACGACGTAATTACCTTTGAAAACCACAAAAATGAAATTATAGAAACTGTTGAAGTACGTACAAAAGACACTATTTACCTAGTAAAGGTAAGCAGCAAGCTACACTACACCATGACCAATTTTGAAAGCATTGAAGAAGTGGAGGTAGACGATCTTGGCCATATAGTTATTAACGATGATATTAAAGCAGAAACCTTTAAAGACGAAGAGGAATAGTTATAAGTAACGTGATTTTATTACTTGACAATGGTGTTTTTCATGACCAATTGTTACAAACCCAACAGCCCTAACAGACATATTAGCGCCACTCGCCTTTCCTATTTGCAAAAACATATCTTTACTAAAGCTTTTAAACAAACAAATGGTGGCTTGCCTTACGGTTTGGTACTCTTCCAACAAATCTTCTTTCGTTCTCTTGTTGGCATGCGCTGTAACAGCATACTGGTTTTCCTCAAAACCTGGCAACACAGTTTCATCCTGTCTTGCAAAACGCAAAGCCCTACAGGCAAAAATACGCTCAGTATCTATTATATGTTGTAGGATATCCTTAACAGTCCATTTTCCATCTTGGTAACGATATTCCAACTTGTCGTTGGGAATAGACTCAAAAAACGACAAAGTTTCCTTAAAACTGGCTGTTAATCCAGAAATCAAGTCTTTTTTGCCTGCCAACTTGATATAATTGGCATAAAATTCGGCGTATTCCGTTTCAGGTAAATCAGTTACATACATCATGATACATACAAAATAAAAAAACCTCTTTTATTAAGTAAAAGAGGTCTTAAAGATACTTATAATTTTAACTACATATCATTAAAAATAGAGTGCATTAAACGCTTTTTGTCGTTTAAGCTTTCTTCCAAAGAAATCATGGTCTCTGTTCTGTAAACCCCTTCAATATCGTCAAGCATGAAAATAATATCTTTGGCATGCTCTGTGTTTTTAGCCCTTATTTTACAGAAAATGTTAAATTTTCCTGTAGTAATGTGAGCAACAGTTACAAAAGGGATTTCGTTAATACGTTCCAAAACAAATTTGGTTTGAGATGTATTTTGAAGAAAAATTCCAACATAAGCAATGAAAGAATACCCTAATTTTTTGTAGTCTAAGGTCAAGGAAGAGCCTTTAATGATACCTGCATCCTCCATTTTCTTGACCCTTACATGAATGGTTCCTGCTGAAATTGACAGATTTTTAGCAATATCAGTAAAAGGAACCCTTGTATTTTCAATTAACATATCTAGTATTTGATGATCTATTTCATCCAACTTAAATTTTGCCATTTTATGTGTTTTATTAAATAAAAGGCAAAAATAACATATTATTATTGGATTTTATCTATCAAAATCAAAGATTATGTCGGTTTTATTGAATATTTAACACTGTTAATAATAACATATTCTACCTCAAGTCCTTCAGTAATATTCGAACCATTTTCCAAAACCAATTCAAAGCCTTCGGCTGAAAGTTCCCTATGTCCAAAATAAGTGCTTAAATCCCCTATTTTTTCAACTTTGGGTACAAACTCTATGGTATTGTTTTTTAAAATTTCTTGATATTGAATGGCAACATCCACCACTTGTCCCTTAAGAGGCTTGATTATTTTGGCCTTTCTAATAAGAACATCAAAATGATTTTTAAAATTTTCAGGAATATTTAAATAAGGTTCAAATCCTTCTCCTGTAATTCTAGTAGCAGAAATATAGTATATGCTATACAAAATGGCCTGAAACATATAAAACCTAGTGATTTCACGATGATAATCGTTTACAAAATGACCAGCTTCAAACAAAATGGTAGGGCAATTAAGGGTTTGGAAAGTGTCTCCTACGCAATTATCGTTATACGCATCGTCATATCTACCAATTTGATTGGGAATTTGTTCCTGCAACACCTTATTGGTAGCGGCAATTACCTCCATGGCAATTTTGCGAGTCTCCGTTATGGAACAAGCCTGGTCCTGAGCAGGTGACAAAAAAGATAAAGTAGCCGAATTGGCTGTGTTTCCTGCACCAAATATGGTGCGTTGTCCATGCAAATTAAAGCAATAATCTGGTTTAAAAGTTTGGAACAGGTCCCTTAAAACCCGACTTTCAGGCTGTGAAAGATTCTTGGCGTCCCTATTTAAATCCACGTTGTTTGCATTGTGTCTTGTATATAATTTGGAACCATCTGGATTTAACATAGGTACCAAAAACATAGTACACGTCTCTAAGATATGCTTTATAATACTATTGGAGCCATCATTAAAAACATTGCAGATATCAAAAACAGCTTTTGTGGTTGTACTTTCATTGCCATGCATTTGGGACCACATCAAAATCTTTTTTGGACCTGTTCCAATTTTTATTACATGAATAGGTTTACCCAAAACCGAATGCCCAATCACATCAACTTGAAATGACATTTTTAAATTTTCAATTAATGGAGTTATATGCTCCAGATGGATATATCGATTTTCAAGAGAGGATTCTTTGTGCGAGTCGAATAAGTTTTTTAATAAGGAGGAAGTCATTTAAAATGGTTTGCTACAAATGTAAACAAATAACAATTTACAAATGTAAACAGTAAAAATATCCTTTTTTGTTTACAATGGTTAACACAAAATATTTGAGAGCTGTGGTTTGTTTACAGAAAAACAATAAAATTACATTAATTATTCTGTAATGTTAAAATGTATTTGTATTTCAGTTACTTAAGGTGTTTTATATAAAGTATTACATGATGAAATTAATGTTAAATTTTAAATATATTTAGTGATCTATCTGTTTAATTGTTACATTTGTAAATACAAAACCACCTACTTATAGTTTACAATGATAAACAACGAAGAATTCTCAAAAAGGCTTCAAAAAGTCATGGATTATTACAACGAAAGTGCTTCTTCTTTCGCTGAAAAAATTGGTGTACAACGTTCCAGTATTTCACACATACTTTCCGGTAGAAATAAACCGAGTTTGGATTTTGTGTTGAAAGTGCTCTCCTCTTTCCCAGAAGTTGAACTCTATTGGTTGTTAAATGGAAAAGGACAATTTCCTGTTGAAGAAAAATTGCAAGCTGAAATCCCTTTTGGAAATAATGAAAAGGAAACAAGATCCCAACCTGTTGTTTCAGAAATAAAGCAAACTGAAAAAAACACTTCCAAAGAAAAAACCATAGAACGTATTGTGATTTTTTATTCGGATGGAAGCTTTAAAAGTTTTGAAGAGTTTTAAGCCATAAAAAAAGCCTGAATTAAAATTCAGGCTTTTGTATAACTTTGTTATTTTAAAAAAAATTATTTTAAAAATCGGCTGTGCCAACTATCGCTGGCAGGAACTTCCCAATTTTCATTAAATTCTGCAATATTCACAACCAAGTTGTTAAATACTATGGTGTTTTTGGACACAGCCCTATCCTTGGCCATTTGTTTAAAATCTGTCAAGGTTTTATAAGCAATAAAATCTCCTTGCTTATAAGAAACGTTCATTTTGTCCAACAAATCTACTTGATACTCTTTTTCCAATTGTTGAATAAAATGCACTGAGGCATCAATAGAACAACCTGTGGCTGTTCCATGCTGTTGATTTAAAGCAATGACAATAAAACGCTTATAAACAATTTTATAACCAGCTTGCAAATCGCTACCATGAGCTGTCCAGTTTTCAAGGAAAACATCCAGCTTTGCCTCTATTTCTTTAAGCTCTTGATCTGTAAAAGAACGGTTGCACTGATATATCCATACTTTGGATTCTTGGGGTAAGGTGTTAAAATCTACTAACATGTTTTTTCTTTTCAGAGGGATTTTTAAATCAATTCTAAATATTTAATAACTTTTTTTAAAACATAACGTTTTTCGCTCAAATCGAAATATTCCTCTTCTTTGTAGAAAATCCTGAAATTCTTTTTATAATTTGATTTATTGAGAAGGGAATAATCTTCAAATTGTTCAGACACAATAAATATATGCTCTTTATTGAACTCATCTGTTACCATTATATAGGACACAGCATCATTGTTTAATGACACTAATTTTGCTTCCATGTTAAGATCTTCAAGATTTTTTGTTGCAGGTGGAGGAGGTACATCGTTAAATCCATCTTCTTCCATGTATGAGCCTGCCATTGCCATTATTATTTTTGGACATTCATTCATCATCTTGTAAGCAATGTCCTCTCCCAGCTTTATCAAGGTGCTTTCATCATCAAAAGACAAATTAAAAAATGTATCTACATCTGCTTTATGATTGCCATAGCTTTCTAAAATGCACAATCCTAATTCCAATTCTAATGTATCTGAATTTACATTGGAAAAATCTACATTTTTAGCATTAATACAATTACAGGTTTCCTGTGCCATTGTATGTAATAGTTCGTCCTTTGAGAGTTGCTGAGCAATGGACAGGTTGGTTGATATTACAACGAATAGGAAAGCGATTTTTTTTAACATGGTAAGTTCATGGTTTTAATTTTATAGATTTTGGGAATTGGCAATTAATTCGGCAATATCCATCACTTGAACACTGTCTTCTTTTTCTTTGGCTTTTACGCCATCGGTCATCATGGTATTGCAATAAGGGCAACCTGTAGCAATAATATTTGGGTTGGTTTCCATGGCATCCTCAGTTCTCAAAACATTTATGTCTTTATCTCCTTTTTCGGGTTCTTTAAACATTTGTGCACCACCTGCTCCACAGCATAAGGCTGAATTTCGGCTGCGTTTCATTTCTACCAAATCCACACCCAAAGACCTTAACAGGTTTCTTGGAGCTTCGTAAACATCATTTGCCCTACCTAAATAACAAGGGTCATGAAACGTGATGCGTTTGCCACTTAACTGGTTGGAGCCTTCAATAGTTAAACGTCCAGATTTTATCAGTTCATTTATAAACTCCGTATGGTGTTGCACCTGGTAATTTCCTCCTAGTTCCGGATATTCATTTTTTAAGGTATTGTAGGAATGAGGACAGGCAGTAACAATACGCTTTATTTCGTAAGCATTTAAAACCTCAATGTTGGTAACGGCTTGCATTTGAAACAAAAATTCGTTTCCGGCACGTTTTGCCACATCTCCTGTAGAACTTTCCTCGGTTCCCAATACGGCAAAATCTACATTAGCCTTGTTAAGGATTTTCACGAAAGCTTTGGTTATTTTTTTTGCTCTATCGTCGTAACTACCAGCAGCTCCAACCCAAAAAAGAATTTCTGGTTGTCTGCCTTCTGCCATACATTGTGCCATGGTAGGCACTTTTAATTGTTCGCTCATGTTGTTAATGCTTTAATTTTTTAAAATTTATGCATTGCTGTTTGCTAACAAGCAGTTGCAAAAATTTATGACTCATGATGACCATCATCAAAAACCTGAATGGTCACTTTTTTTTCCACTAAATCTGTAAACTTACCTTTATATCTAGTTGCTTTTACCAAGTGGTTGTCTATCCAATGGTAATTTCCGCCTCTTGGTTTTCCCATAAGTAAACTATGGAATTTAAAACCGTGTTTGTTTAACCAGTTTGTGGTCACTTCTCTATGATCTTCTGTTCTTGAAGTGAAAAAACAAATTAAATGTCCTTCGTCATACCATTTGTTACAGGTTGCCAGTGCATCTGGATAGGGTTTACAAGTTGCCATTCGTTCAGGTTCCTCATTAGGAATATCGTCTGTAATGGTCCCATCTATATCAATTAAATAATTTTTAACGTCTTTTGGCAAAATAGGACTGACTTTTTCTCCTGCTTCAACTTTTTCATGTAATAGTTTATCTGCGTCTTCTCTTTTCATGCTCAACTTCCTGCAAAGACAGGATTATTTTTTAATTAATATGGCTTTTAATAGCTTACTTTGGATATGACACTTATTAACGATTAAATAAATTGAAAAAATTTAGACTTTTTAAAGCCATCCGAATTCATTAATTCATTACAACGTATTTGTTATAGATTCGTTGTTTTTTCAATAAGGTTCCTGCAAACGCAGAGGAATTCGTTATTCGTCCTTCCAATTCAATCTATCCATTTGGTTGTAAGGCCAAGGCGCTCCATTGTTTTCAATATTTGTCATCATATTGTTAAGTTCCACTGGAGCAGCACTTTGTTCCATTACCAAATAACGTCTCATATCAATGATTATAGATAAAGGGTCTATACTTACTGGACAAGCTTCCACACAAGCGTTGCAAGTGGTACAAGCCCAAAGTTCTTCGGCAGTTATGTAATCTCCCAAAAGTTGTTTCCCATCGTCTTTGAATTTGCCATTGTTTGCGTCTATATTCTTACCAACTTCCTCCAATCGATCCCTAGTGTCCATCATGATTTTTCTAGGGGACAGTTTTTTTCCTGTTAAATTGGCAGGACACTCACTGGTACATCGTCCACATTCTGTACATGTGTAAGCATTTAATAACTGAACCCAAGATAGGTCCTGGACATCGCTTGCCCCAAATTTTGCAGGCATTTCGGCGTCGGCTCCTTCTGGTGGTGCAGCAAATGGATCGACATTTGGATCCATCATCATTTTAACTTCTTTAGTAACCGATTCCAGGTTGTTTAATTGTCCTTTAGGTTTAACTTTTCCATAATAAGTGTTTGGGAAAGCCAAAAGAATGTGTAAGTGCTTGGAATAGTATAAATAATTTAAAAAGACCAATATCCCTAAAATATGCAACCACCAAGCTGCTCGTTCTATGGTATGAATGGTTGGCTCTGACAAACCACTGAACCAAGGCGCTATATATTGACTAACCACATTTCCGGAATTCATTAATTGAAAATGAATATCTGTAGCATTCATAACCAAAAACAAGGTCATTAACACCATTTCGAAATACAAAATATAATTGGCATCGTTTTTTGGCCAACTGGTCATTTCACTTTTCCAGAAACGTTGAATTTTAATGATGTTTCTTCTAATCCAGAATACGATAACAGAAATTAAAACCAAAACTGCCAAAATTTCGAAAGTTCCTATTAAAACTCCATAAAGCTCTTGGTAATAAGAGAATATTCGCCAAGTCCCGAATAGTCCATCGATAACAATTTCCAACAATTCAATATTGATGATAATGAAACCTACATATACAATAACGTGCAGGAATCCAGCAATGGGTCTTTTAACCATTTTACTTTGTCCCAATGCAATCATGGCCATGTTTTTCCAGCGTTGGCTTTTATTATCACTTACATCTACATCTTGTCCTAACTTGATGTTTCTAATAAGTTTTTTAACATTTCTGGCAAAAAACCCTAGTCCAGCAATAAGTGCTATAGCAAATAATATGTTTGGAAGGTAATTCATAATAAGATTAGGTTAGTTATTGTCTTTCGTCTTCTGGCTTTACGTATTCTTCTTTATTTTTTCCTCCAAAAACAGATACATTAACATAGCGTTTTGGATTTAACTTTACATCCTGAAGCAATTCGCTTAATTGTTGTGATGCCACTTCCAAATTGTGGTAAAGTTTGTCGTCTTTTAGCAATTTCCCTAAGGTTCCCTCACCATTTTCCATATCTGCCAAAAGGGCATTCACTTGTAGCAAAGTGGTATCAAGACTTGAAATGGTTTTGGAAATTTCAACATCCTTTAAATCGTTTGATAACACTGCCAAGTCTTTACTAATTGAGTTAAAGTTACTGATAACTTGTGTTAAACTGTCTTGGTTTTTGGCAATCAAGGAGTTAAAGGAACCAGAGAGGATTTTAAAAGAAGTTAAGGTTAAATTAAGCTCTTTAATAGCGTGTTTAAGACCTTCTTTAGAATCGTCTTCCACTAAACCGTTGATACTTACCAAAAGGGAATCGGCAGATTTTAAAGTGTCGTCCAAGCCTTCACTTAGACCAGAAAAATTTTCAGAAAGGTTTTTAATAAGACCAGGTTCCACTTCAGATTGCAAGAAATCGCCATCTTCGGCAATTTGGTCGTCATCAGCAGGAATAATGGCAAGTCCGTTGCCATCCAAAAGACCTAAAGGATAGAGTCTCATTTTACTGTTTTTAGAGAATTTCAATTCGTCATCAACTGTAAAAGACACTCTGGTTTTACCAGTTTCAACAATGTATGTTATCTTGTTGATTTTACCAACATTATTCCCTTTAATAGTAACAGGAGAGGCTGTTGTTAAACCATTATAATCAAATTCGGTATAGTAAGCGTCGGAAACATTGAATAAATTTTTACCTTTTAAATAATTAAAGCCAAAAATAAAGAACAGAATTCCAAATATGACCAAAATAGCCGTTTTAACTTCTCTAGATAGTTTCAAATTGTATAAATTTAGTTACCTAACAAAATTAGAAATAAAATTATAAAGAATGGCTCTAATTTGCAGTTGATTTTAGTGCTTCTTCCAAAGGTATTTGTTTTCCATCTTTGTATGCCACAATAAAACTAGAGACATATCCTCTGGATTTTGCATAATTCTGGAATTCTTTGATCTTGGTATAGTTTGAGGTATAACCATAAAAGTATTTGTATAAGCCATTTATTTTATCCCTTGTTACATCTTCCAGTCCTTTAAAGTTGTATGGTTTCAATTCAATTTCTTTTGAACTGGCTGCTATTTGGACTTTAAATACCACATTTTTAAAAATTTCATCAGGTTCAGTACTTAATGTTTCTTCTGTTTGGGTTTCCTGATAAACAAAATCGTCCACATTTTGGTATATGGCATTTTTATAATCCAAGATGGCTTTTTCAATGGCAGTAGCCATATCTTTTTGTCCTTTATTGGAGTTTAAATAAGCTCCTTCAGCTTTATTGGTAATAAAGCCTGTTTCCACCAAAACACTAGGCATGATTGTTTGATGCAATACGATAAATCCAGCCTGTTTAACACCTCTATTCTTACGTTTTAAGACATTTGTAAATTTATCCTGTATTAAACTGGCCAATAAAATGCTTTGATCTAAATACTCTTCTTGCATGAGTGTTAAACCGATGAAGGAACCTGGGGAATTTGGGTCGAAACCTTCATAGTTTTTCTCGTAATCGTCTTCCAAATAAATTACCTCGTTTTCTGCTTTGGCCACATTAAAATTGGTATCGTTTCTATGAATTCCCAGAACATAGGTTTCAGAGCCATAGGCTTGTGTATGGTGTGCATTGCAATGAATGGATACAAACAAATCCGCTTTGGCCTCATTGGCAATTTTACCTCTTTTAAACAAATCCACAAAAACATCTTTTGTTCTGGTGTAAACCACTTTAATATCTGGATTTTTTTCCAATTCTTTTCCTACTTCCAAGGCAATTTTAAGGGCAATATCCTTTTCTTTATAACCTTCTTTAGATGGTTTCCCTGGGTCTTTACCTCCATGACCAGCGTCTAAAACCACCACAAACTTATTTGAGTTATCTTGTGCAAGCAAGGAATTGCTGAAATTTGACAAAACAAACAAAGCAGATAAAAAAAGTAATACCAATTTCGATTTCATAAAATAATATCTATTGTTTTTTATAATTATCAACATGTCACACAAAGCATTGTACGTTTTAAACTTTTAAAGATGCAGCTTAAGTGTTTCATATAATAATAACAGCTATAGAGCGAGTTTATTACCCAATTTAATTAAGTAAAAGTTTATTTTCGAATTTTTGTGAATATTAAATTAATCACAAAAAATATATGTAATTTTGGCAATTCAAAAACCGAGCCATACTTTTACAAAAATACATTTAAAAGCGTTGCGTACAAACAACTTTTACATACTTTTTGCCTTAAGTTTTACAGTGTTTATCAACACTTTTGGCTTCGCTCAAGATATTCCAAAATCTGGAGGTACAGTCTCACCAGAAAAAGTCGAGGATACCGTTTCTGTAAATTTAAACACCTTAGAAAAACTAGAGGTTTCCGAAGTTGGTCAGGATTCCACCTTACAAGATTCTGTGAAGCCAAAACCAGAACTCTTAAGCGCCACAGTTACTTATAAAGCCAAAGACTACACCTCATTTAACATGAAGGAGCAAAAGCTTTATTTATATAATGAAGCTGAAGTATATTTTGAGGACATGGAACTGAAAGCTGGAATTATTGTTATAGATTACAATAAAAAAGAAGTATATGCTGGACGCATTAAGGATTCTGCAGGTGTTTACTCACAACGACCTTCTTTTAAACAAGGAGACAATTTGGTTGAACCAGATTCCATAAGATTTAATTACGATACTGAAAAAGCCTTGATTTTTAAATCGAAAACCGAACAACAAGGCATGCAGATATATGCACCAATCACCAAAAAAGAAAACGATTCCGTTATCTTTTTATATAAAGGTCGTTTTACCACATCCAAAGACATAGAAAACCCAGAATATTATTTTCAAGCCAATAAAATTAAATTGGTACCAGGAAAAAAAATTGTAGTAGGTCTTACCAACATGGTTGTGGCAGATGTACCAACACCTATTGGGTTGCCTTTTGGTTTTTTCCCTTTAACAAAAAAACAAACCTCTGGAGTTTTAATCCCTAGTTTTGGTGAGCAAAGCAGTCGTGGTTATTTCTTGCAGAATGGTGGTTATTATTTTGCAATTAGTGATTATATAGACTTAGCGGTTTTAGGGGATTATTACACCAATGGCAGTTATGGGTTACGTTTTGAAAGCAACTATGCCTTACGTTATAAATTTACGGGTAATTTAGGTTTTAGGTACGAAAACCTCATCAATAGTGAACGTGGATTTCCAGACTATTCCAAAACTTCCATATACAATATTAGGTGGTCTCACACCCAAGATGGAAAATCCAGTCCCAATTCCAGATTTTCAGCATCGGTAAACCTTGGAAGCAGCAAGTATTATCAAGAGTCCATAAATCAAGTTAACTCACCAAGTTTTCTTAACAACACCATGGCTTCCTCCATTTCTTATTCCAAAACTTTTCAAGGGGAACCACAGGTAAACTTAAGTGTTGCTGCCACACATTCACAAAACACCAATACAGAAAGCATTAACATGACACTGCCTACCCTTCAGGCAAGTGTAAGTAGAATTTATCCGTTTGAGCCAAAAGTAGGATCCAAAAAAGGAATTATAGAAAACATCAACTTTCAATATAACATTAGGGCAGAAAACAGGATCCAAACCACAGATTCGCTTTTCTTTAAGAAAGAAATGTGGGACGATGCCCAAAACGGCATAAACCATAGCATTCCTCTTACAACCAATTTTAAAGTTTTTAAATATTTAAGTCTGAGTGCTGGCACAAACTATAGCGAAACCTGGACCTTTAAAACAGTGGATAAATATTACGACCAAACCACGAGGGAGGTTATTACCAATGAAAACAATGGGTTTGCTTCCTATAGAACCTATAATTTCAATGCTAGTTTGGGTACCACACTTTATGGAATGTTCAACTTTGAGAAGGAAGGTGAAGATAGAAAAATAAAAAAGCTAAGGCATATTATGAGACCTTCCATTAGCTATACCATCAATCCTTCTTTTGATCAGTATTATGATACTTACGAAGTAATAAGTGCAGATGGTTTAACATCGGAACAAGTTGAATACTCCAAATTTGAAGGTTCTGTCTTTGGAGCTCCAAATAAAAATTATTCCAATACTGTTGGATTTGCATTGGGAAACAATATAGAAATGAAGGTTCGCGACAAAGATTCCACTCAAACAGAACCTAGAAAAATCAAAATATTGGACAACCTAAATTTCAGTACAGGCTATGATATTGCTGCAGACTCTTTAAACTGGAGTCCAATGAGAATTTCTGGAAGTACACAACTACTTAAAGATAAAATGTCTGTGAATTTTGGAGCTACCCTAAATCCATATGCATTGGACAACAATAACAATCTTGTGGATATGTGGAATATTGATAATGGAGGTAGTTTGTTTAGGCTAACAAGTGCCAATGTTACCATGAATTATACCCTTTCAAACTCTACCTTTTCTGGAGGTGAAACACAAGAAAGCTACGAAGAAACCTTAAGAAGTGGTGGTCGAGCAGACGATTTGTTTGGACGTTCCTTAGATTACGAAAACCCTAGTTTTTATGAAGATGACGATGAGGAAAACCAAACACCAAGCGATTTATATACCACTGTGATCCCTTGGAGCTTACGCCTGGCTTATGCCGTGAACTACTCCAATTCCAGAAGAGAAAACGAAATTTCATCACATTCCTTAATGTTTTCTGGTGATGTTGAAATATCTCCTCGTTGGAAAGTTGGAGCCTCCTCCGGTTACGATTTTAAAAACAATGGCTTTACTTATACCTCTTTACGATTTGAAAGGGATTTATTGAGTTGGAGAATGAGTTTTAACTGGATCCCTTTTAGCGATAGAGCCTCTTGGAATTTCTTTATTGGCATAAAATCCAATCTGCTTAAAGATCTTAAATACGATAAAAGAAGACAACCAGATAAGCAATTATAATTTTAAAACACACATAGGTCATGAAAAAAATAATAAATACATCTCACGCACCTGCTCCCATAGGACCATACAATCAAGCTGTTTTAGTAAACAATACCTTATACACATCTGGACAAATAGCCTTAAACCCTATAACCATGGAATTGGTTTTAGACGATATAAAAACGGAAACCAAACAGGTTATGGAAAACTTAAAAGCTGTTTTAAAAGCTGCTGACATGACTTTTGAAAATGTTTTTAAAACCACTATTTTTATTAGCGACATGCACAATTTTTCTAAAATAAACGAGGTGTATGCAACTTATTTCAATGAAGCTACTGCTCCAGCTCGTGAAACTGTAGAAGTTGCCAACTTACCAAAGTTTGTAAATGTAGAAATTAGCATGTTGGCTTCAAAATAACCTAAACTAGTTATTTAGCAAACTCTCTTGAAACAGCTTATAAATCCTTAAATACTCATCTGTCCAGCTACTTGGTTCTACAAAACCATGTCGTTCTATTGGATATATGGCCATTTCCCAGTTTTCTTTTCCCAATTCAATTAAACGTTGCGATAAACGTACCATATCCTGAAAGTGTACATTATCGTCTATCATGCCATGAAGTATCAGTAAATCGCCTTCTAACCCATCAACAAAATATATAGGCGAACTTCTTTTGTAAGCTAAACTATCAGTAACTGGAGTGTTTAAAATTCTTGCTGTATACCCATGATTGTATGCAGCCCAATCCCCTACAGAACGAATAGCAGCTCCAGCTTTAAAGGTTTCAGCTTCATTAAACATGGCCATAAGTGTTATAAAGCCACCATAAGAACCACCGTAAATACCAATTTTATCAGCATCAATGTCATAATTCTTAATTAAATATTCAGCTCCATCTACTTGGTCAGATAGATCCTTTCCTCCCATATGTCTATAAATTCCAGTTCTCCAATCCCTTCCGTAGCCTGCACTTCCACGATAATCTATATCCAACACAGTATAACCATTGTCAACCAATAAATTGTGGAACATATATTCACGATAATAACTGCTCCACCATTTATGGGCATTTTGCAAATATCCTGCTCCATGCACAAAAATAACAGCTGCTTTGTTTTTAACCTCAGTTTTTGGCTGGTACAATCTAGCATGGACTTGTGCTCCATCGTCTGCTTTAAAGCTAATGATTTCTGGGTCTTTCCAAGGATAGTCGTTAAAAACTTTAGATGTAGAATAGGTAATCTGTTTAGGAGAAGTTGCTTTTGATGCAAACAACGGATTTGCCTTTACATATAGTTCTGTTGGCTTGTTTGAATAGGAATACAAGATTGCCATTTGCTTTTCGTCTGGGGACAGAACGACCTCATTGTTACCTATGCGCTCTGTTAATGCTGTAAATGTACCTCCTTGAATTGGCATACTATAAAATTGGCGATCTCCAGGGTGATTTTTATTGGCAGTAAAATACCAACGTTTTTGATCCTTTGAAATCTGTGGTTTATATATTTCAAAAGAACCTACTGTAAGCGCTTTTTCTTTTTTAGAATTCACATTCAAAGTATATAAATGCGAATAGCCTGTTTTTTCAGATTGATACCAAATGGATTTATTATCTGGCATCCAACCTAAAACGCCTCCTCCGTAACCTCCAATTCCAGGACCAGCAATCCAAGCTTCGTCATGCTGATGATTTAGGTTTTCTATAGTGCCATCTTCAACGTTCAATAAAACAATCCAACGGTCTTTATAATCGTTGGCAATAATATCCAAAACGGCATAATTACCATCTGGACTCCAAGTAGGTCCGGAAATATAACCAATTCGGTTATCGTTTTTATATGGTTTATCAGGATACTCCTTGGTGTATTCTGGAATATAATCCAAACCATTTAGGTTATCCAAAACAACAGGATAGTTATTCTTGTTTGCAATATCATAAACAAACATACTATATTCAGTAAGCTCATCCCCTACTTTAGAACGTGTGTTTTCATTTTCGGTATAACCAGATTCCGTTACGTAATGAGGCATGATGGTTTTTTTGTTTTCTGGCTTTTTTGCAGTTACGTAAGTCACATACTTACCATCTGGACTCATTTTTTGGTTTATTACAGACTTTCCATCAAGCACAATCTTTAAAGGTTTTTTAGTGTCAAAACGGGTCATCAAGCTATCGTGCTTATCAGATTTTTCTTTACGTGTTCTTAAAACCTCAAATAATTCCAACTGATCTTTTTCTAACCAAATGTCTTTCTCACTCTTAGGTTTTTCAGTCTTCTCCTTATTAACAAAGTTTGTGACTTGGGTTGTTGTTCCTGTTTCCAAATCCCAGGTGTAGATATTTTTTTCATTAACATATGCTATTTTTTTATCGTTATCTGTAAAATGTGCCTGACTTTCGTAATCCATTGTTTGTGTTACCTGTAGGGTTTTATTGGAGGAAACATCAACCAAAAAAACATCTCCATGTTTTGTGTAAACTTTCTTTGTTTTGTCAGTGTTGAAAACAAAATCAAAAGACGCTAATGCATACTCTGTTTCAAAATCTACTTTTGAAATTTTATCGTTTTTTAGATGATACAAATAAAGCGAGTCGCTTAATGCTGCTTCCGGATTCCAATCAAAATAGATCTTGTCACTATTATTGGACCAATTAACATGGGATGGTAAATGTCCCACAAATCCATCTCCTTGCATGATTTCTGGAATGGTAAGCTTTGAAAGATTGTTTTTTTGAGCATGGCTAGTGACATACATAAAACATAAAATCACATAAAACAGCAAGTTATTAAACTTCATAATATAGAGGGTCTAGAAAATATTTAGGAAACGAAGTTACTCTTTCTAAAATGAAATTCAAACCAAAAACAGCTATTCAGTAATTTAGTTTCTATAAACATATTGTTAATAAATGAGTTTTTAAATTTTACTTTTTCAAAGGAGTTTTTTCCAAGAACTTGTATTTTTGAAAGTAACCAAACCCATTGACAAGATGCGCATAGAACAAGACATTAAATTAGGTTTTAAAGATGTGATGATAAGACCCAAACGTTCCACTTTAAAAAGTAGGTCTCAAGTAAATCTGGAACGGAATTTCACTTTCTTAAACAGTCAGTTACCTTGGCATGGCATCCCAATCATGGCAGCCAACATGGACACTGTTGGTACGTTTGAAATGGCTAGGGCATTAAGTAAACATAAGTTGTTTACTGCCATACATAAGCATTATTCCATTCCGGAATGGAAAGAGTTTTTAAAAAATGCTCCTGAGCAAATTGAAGATTATATTGCCATAAGCACAGGAACTGGAAAACAGGATTCCGAAAAATTAGCCACTATTTTTAAATTGCATCCTCACTTAAAATTTATATGTATTGATGTGGCCAATGGTTACTCTGAACATTTTGTGAATTTTGTTAAGAAAACCAGGGAACAATATCCAAAAAAAACCATAATTGCGGGAAATGTGGTTACAGGGGAAATGGTAGAAGAACTCTTGTTGTCTGGAGCAGATATAATTAAAGTAGGCATTGGTCCTGGTTCCGTATGTACCACACGAGTAAAAACAGGTGTTGGTTATCCGCAACTTTCCGCCATTATAGAATGTGCTGATGCTGCTCATGGATTGGGAGGCCAAATAATTAGCGATGGAGGTTGTACAACTCCTGGAGATGTGGCGAAAGCCTTTGGTGCTGGAGCCGATTTTGTGATGCTTGGAGGCATGTTGGCTGGACATCAGGAAAGTGGTGGAGAAACTATTGAAAGACATGGCACAAAGTACAAACAGTTTTATGGAATGAGCTCTGCAACAGCCATGGACAAACACATTGGTGGCGTAGCAGAATATAGAGCCAGTGAAGGTAAAACCGTTGAAGTACCTTACAAAGGTGAGGTAGAAACCACACTTCAGGACATTTTAGGAGGCTTGCGAAGCACCTGTACTTATGTTGGTGCCCAACGATTAAAAGAACTGACCAAAAGAACCACTTTTATTCGGGTTGCAGAACAGGAAAACAGGGTTTATACAGAATAAATTTACAAACCTTTCATTAATAACTCAGCTGTGGCAGGATTGGTTGCTAAAGGGACATCATGCACATCACAAAGACGCATGAGCATGAGTACATCTGGTTCATGAGGATGTTTTTCCAAGGGATCTCTAAAAAACAAAACCATGTTGCATTTACCTTCAGCTACCCTTGCAGCAATTTGAGCATCTCCACCCAAAGGGCCTGAAAGTAATCTTAAAACTTCAAAACCAGCTTTCTTAACCTTTTTTCCAGTTGTTCCAGTTGAAACCAGGGAAATATTTTTTTGAAGCAGAACCTCTTTATGTTCATTTAAAAACTGAACCATCTCAGCTTTTTTTCCATCGTGAGCTATAATTGCTATTTCCATGAATGTAATTGATTTATATGATAAGTTACCAGTCCTTCTATGGGACGTTTAACAATATTTCCAACTTTATAGTTGAATTCTTCGGCAATTTCAAAAATTTCTTCTTTAGACAGGAAAGCTATGGAACCAGCAAAGTGTACTGGAACTGTTTTTATTTCTTCGGAAAATTGCAAAACCATGTTTTTAGAAAACTTACGAAGCCCTTGTTTAATGAGGTTTTTTATATATGTCGAATCCTTATGCGAAAACATGAATTCAGCAAAAGAAGCCAAATAAGCGTTTGGGTTTGGTTGTTTGTATAAATTGAATTTAATGGTATCTGCTTCTACATCATAGGCTTGTGAAAAAGCTGTTTTTAACGAATTTGGCATATGATGAAAATAATAATCACGAAGTAACTGTCTGCCATAATAATTTCCGGCTGCATCGTCCATAATGGTATAACCCAAAGACTCTAACCGTTGGTGCAGGTTTTTACCATCAAAATAACTGCAATTGGAACCTGTTCCCAAAATACACACAACTGCAGCTTCATTTTCATGATTTATGGTTGCCCTAACTGCTGCCAACGTGTCTTCTTGGACTTCTACTTTTGCTTGAGTAAAAATGGATTCCAACACCTGCTTAAGCAAGTGTTTTGGCTTGTCTGTACCACAACCTGCACCATAAAAAAATATATGGGTTACTTCAGATTTATGGAATATTAAGTTAGCATTGGAAAGAATGACATCTTGAAGTTCTTTTTCATTTAAAATGGCAGGATTGAGTCCTTTGGTTTGAATTTTATCCAAAAGCCGATGTCCTTTAGAATCCACAGACATCCAATCTGCTTTTGTAGAACCACTGTCAACAATTAATATCATGAGTTAAAAATATAAAAATTCCACATACTATTAATTAAAACAGCATATGGAATTTAAAAAGTTAATACGTTTATAACGAATGAACAAGTTCTGACAATTCCACTAGTTTTACCGAATAAGCATATTCGTTGTCATACCAGGCTACCAGTTTGAAAAATTTTGAGTTTAATTCAATGGCTGCATCTGCATCAAAGACACAAATTCTTGTTTCACCCACGAAATCCTGAGACACCACTTTTTCTTCGGTATAACCCAGAATCCCTTTCATTTCGTATTCTGAAGCTTTTTTAAAAGCTGCTTTAATTTCATCGAGAGAGGTTTCTTTCTGGGTTCTCACGGTTAAATCGACAACAGACACATCTGCCGTTGGCACTCTAAACGCCATGCCTGTTAATTTTCCATCTAATTTTGGGATGACTTTTCCAACAGCTTTAGCTGCTCCAGTGGATGCAGGTATGATATTGACCAAAGCGCTTCTTCCTGAACGAAAATCTTTTCTGGATGGGCTATCTACTGTAAATTGTGATGCTGTTGTGGCATGAATGGTTGTCATAAGGGCTTCTTCTATACCAAAATTGTCATCCATGACTTTAGCCATAGGAGCCAAACAGTTTGTGGTACAAGAGGCGTTGGATACAATGATGTTTGAAGCCTTGATGTCTTTATGGTTTACACCCATAACAAACATAGGGATGTCTTTACTTGGAGCAGACACCACAACTTTTTTTGCTCCAGCTTCAATGTGATAATAAGCCGTTTCCAAAGTCTTGAAAACACCTGTACAATCTGCAATTACGTCTGCCTGAACCTCGTTCCATTTAAGGTTTCTTGGGTCCTTTTCTGAAGTGACCCTAATGGTTTTTCCGTTTACTATTAATTGTCCATCTTTTATTTCAATGGTTCCATCAAATCTGCCATGTACAGAGTCGTATTTCAACAAATAGGCCAAATGATCTACTTCCAATAAATCGTTGATACCTACAACTTCAATATTCTGTTTTAATGCTGCTCTAAATACGAGTCTTCCTATTCTTCCGAAACCGTTAATTCCTAATTTTAAATTTGACATTCTTATATGATTATTTATTCTTTGTTATTATTAATTCTTATCATTTTGAAATCCTAAGTGGTCATGATATCTGATACACGAAGCAATTCCATATTTATTTCCGACTTTCCTTTAACGGCCTTATCCAAGGATGTTAGCTCCATTTTATTGTCCAAGATTCCAACCATATAATTGGTTTTTCCTTCCAATAAGGATTCTACTGCTTTTACTCCCATCCTACTGGCAAGTACACGATCAAAACAAGATGGTGAGCCACCACGTTGCATGTGCCCCAGTACAGAAACACGAACATCGTACTCTGGCATGTTTTCATCAATATAGTCTTTCAGTTCAAACACGTTTTTGCCTATTTTATCGCCTTCTGCAACCACAACAATACTTGAGGATTTTCCAGAAGCTTTACTTCTTTTTAATGATTCCACCAATCGGTCCAGTCCTAAATCTTCCTCAGGGATTAAAATTTCTTCGGCTCCAGCCCCAACACCTGCATTTAAAGCAATATGACCCACATCGCGACCCATAACCTCAACAAAAAACAGACGCTTATGCGAACTGGCAGTGTCCCTGATTTTGTCTATGGCTTCAACCACTGTATTGATGGCTGTATCGTAACCTATAGTGAAGTTTGTTCCGTAAATATCGTTATCTATGGTTCCTGGAATTCCAATTATTGGGAAATTAAATTCGTTATTGAAAATCAATCCTCCAGTAAAGGTACCATCTCCTCCTATTAAAACCAATGCATCTATGCCTTCTTTTATTAAATTTGAATGTGCTTTTTTTCTTCCTTCCTTGGTTTTAAACTCTGCTGAACGAGCCGATTTTAAAACGGTTCCACCTGTGTGAATGATATGATTGACACTTCTTGCGGTAAGCACTTTAAAGTCTCCATCCATCATACCTTCATAACCTCTGTAAATTCCAACACATTCAATGTTGTGATAGGCACATGTTCTTACTACAGAACGAATGGCAGCATTCATACCAGGAGCATCGCCTCCAGATGTCATGACACCAATTTTACTGATTTTTTTACTCATTTATATCATGTTTATTGTAGTAAATTTACTAAAGAATACCCAATAAAAACAGGGTTTTACAATAAATTTAAGAAGAATTAAACTAGAAAATAATTAATTTAAAATACTATGATTTTTATCAATTATTCCGATTTTTCTTTTTTGAATCCCACATAAGAAGGCAGCATACTTTCCTCTTTTTTACTTGTTTCTTTTTTAGGCTTTTCCACTGTTTTTACCTTGCCTCTAAAAATTTTATTAAGTAGCTCTTTAAAGGTGTCAAAATCAACACTGTATGCAATACCAACCCCTTGTGTATATCCTATTTCTTCCCCAAAATTCCGGATACTGTTCTCTCTGTTAAAAACTTTGGCAGTAAGCGTGCCTTCTTCATTCAACAAAAAGTCTATTTGTACGTCTCCTGCAACAACGGTTTCACTAACACCTCCAACAGGGACTCCCACTTTCCCGTTTATGATAACACGTTCTGAAATATTTGTTTGCAAGGTAACACCCAACCTATCGTCTGTTTGGTATTCTGGAGTGTTTTCGCCTGCTTCGTAATTTAAGCCTATATTTACCTTATTGTCACCACTTGTAATCAGACCATTAATGATGCCATTTAAACGTTCGGTTAGGGTTCCTGTAATGTTTACATCGTTCAGTCTATTGGAAAAAGCTCCTGTTGCCAATAAATAAAGTGCTTGATTGTCCCTGTCTTCTTTGGAACTTAACCTGTATTGAATTTCAGATTTTACAGTGGAACTTAAATTTGGAAAGGTAAATCCGAAATCGATGTCTGGTTTTTCCAATTGCCCTGTAAGTGTAGTTTCAACATACACAGGAATACTTCTATTAATAGGATTGTCCAGCAATGGCGAAGGGTTTGCTTGGGTCCTATATAAGGCTTTAATGTCTATTCTGGCACTTAAAGGGTCTCCATCCCAACCCAGACTACCTTCTTGGACTATAAATTTCTTTTCGATTACACCACCATATTTAAAATTGTAAATTCCATCGAAAACCACAAAATCCCCAAACATTCTAAACTTACCATTGGTGTTGATCTCAATTAACAAGCCTCCTTCCCCTTTTCCCCTAATGGTGCTTCCAGAGTCTTTATCAATAACAATTTCAATATCTGCATCTTGGGTAATATCCAAATCAAAATCCAACTCCAAACCATTTACTTCTTTTATCACATAATCTTCGCCTTTTAGTTTGGCTTCTTTTTCTTCAGGTGTTAAAAAGTGAATGTAGGAGTTATCGCCAAAAGATTCCATATCGCTTAAAGGAATCACAAAAGTGGTTCCTGGATTTGTTTCTGCAATAACACTTATTACTAGTTGATTTGATGGACCTTGAATTTTTGCCGAGCCTCCTATAAAAGCCGTTCCGTAGTACAAAGCTTCTTCATCGTCTTCGGCATGTGTGTCCAAAACCACTAAATTATCTGTTTCTACTTCTAAGTTCAACTTCCAGTCGGAAAAATTGGTGTGGCTTAACGAACCGTTTAACTCCCCTTTGGTATCAAACTTGGTATCTGTGAGTTTTAATGCATTGAAATTGAAGCTTTGGTTGCTAAGGCTTACATCGGAATTGTTGGCAAAACTATAGTCCACATTTAAATACGGAATTCTTAAACCACCATTGTTTAAGCGCAAGTCGCCATTGATGCTAGGTTGACTCAAATTCCCCGTAACTTTGGCTGTGCCTGAAACATCGCCTCGAATATCACTTAAAATATCCACTAAAAAGGAATTGATAAAACTCAATTGAAATTCATTAAACAAAAGGTTCACATCAATTGTGGATTGATCGCCCTTAAAACCTATGTCTCCAATGGCAGCAAAGGATTGAGAGACATCGTCTTTAATTTTTATGTTTACATTGTAATTGGTTAGGTCTTCGTTACCAACAATAGCCGCATCAAACGATCCCAATGCCAAATTATTTACCACAAAATGGTCAATGGTTATTTTTGAAGTGGGTAAATAGATGCCATTTTGTTGAAGCAAATCCAGCTTGCCATTAACATTTCCCAACAGTTCCAAACCTTCAACGGAAGGCGTTATTTTTGACAAATCGACATCTTTAAAGTCCAAATGTAGATTTTTATATGTAGAATCCTTTAAAACACCAGAAAGCATGATTTGTTCCTGATTGTGGTTCATAACCATTTGTTCAATTTTAATATCTGTAAACTTATTGTCGAATATAATTTTATTCAACCTGTTTTTCTCTTCGTTAATGGTCCATGTATTGCCTTTAAAGGTAACATCGGACCTTTTAAAACCTACTACAGATTTATTGTCCTTATTGATGGTGTGATAAAAGTTTAAATTATAGACATCTTTATTTTTAGGACCACCTTGAAACTCAGACCTTACAAACAAGGTATCATTAAGCGTGATATTTATTAAATTAAATTTTGAAGCATTGTAATATTTGGTATTGATACTGTCTATTTCCACGAAAGCGTTAAAAACCGGGTTTTTGTTGTCCAGTTGCAGTTCTATTTTATCTGCAAAATAATCGAAGAGCTTAATTTCTGGCGACTTAAAGGTTAATTTAAATTCCTTTTCATCGCTTTCAACCCTCCCTCTAACATAAGTGTTTTTACCCAGTTTTAATTCTGGCACAAAAACTTCCACTATTTTATTGTAAATTTTAAAGTTGAAGTCTATGTATTGGTTTTGGTTAACTTTATGAGGTTTATAATTGGTGTAAATACTTCCAATGGCATTTTCAAACAGTTTACCAATCTCTTCAAAGACAAATTCACCACTAAGTTCCCCTTCAATAATATCTGGGGAATTAACACTGATATACCTAACCTGATCTTCAAACTTTGAAGTTATTTCAAAATCGTTAAAGAAATAATCGTCGTTTTGATTTTTGTAGGATGTCTTGTTAAATTGTATACTACCAACAGCATCGTCTATGGTGGTGCCTTCCATTTTCATATCTACCATGCCTTTAAAAATTGAAATATTGTCTTTACTAACAAAGTTTAAAGCGTTTAGGTTGGCATAGGATACATTTGCAACAAAGTCGAAGGTATTTATTTCCTCTGAAAAATTTGCCAGTCCATCAAATTCCAATTGCAAATTCTTATCGTTTGATACAAGTTTCCCATTAAAAATCTTATTTTTTAAATTCCCGGAAACATCAATGTTTTCGTAAGTGTAGTTATTGTAGACTACAGAGAAGATATCTCCATTTAAATGCGTATTTACGTTTTCCTTGGTAAAACCAGAACCATCAACATCCAAATTTAAAGAGGTGATGCCAAAAGTTTGGTCATTAATAAACTTTCCAATGTTAAAGTCCTTAAAAACCACATTACCTGAATAGGAAGCATTATCAATATCGTTAATCTTCTGCATGTCCAAATTGGCATCAATCAAACCAATTTGTGTATTGATAACCACATTTGCCATTATGGTAGAAGTTGTTATTTCCGTAACGCCAACCACGTTGAAATTTCCTAATTTATCGAAAGCCGTTGGTATGGACTCACCTAAAACATTTGGCAACAAAGCCCTTAAATCCCTATAGTTTGAAGTTAATTGGCTAAAATCCCCTTTCATATAGAAATTATTTTCTTCTTTGTTGAACAGGTTTTTAAAATTAATATCTCCTACAATTTTACTTCTGGTACTTGTAAACAGCTCCAAATTGCTTACCTGCAAATTGTTAAGGGTTCCCGAAAGTTTGGCACTTAGCTTAGCCCTTTGATTGACACCAAACTCATTATAAAAGGTATTTAACTCGTTTAAAGCCACATCGCTTTTGGTAAAGGAGGCATCTACCTGAACTTTATCAGTAAAATATTTAAGTTCTTCTCTATCGTAAAAAAACTTTACTTCGCCTTCCAGTGAAGAATTGGCTGTTTTTATGCTCAAATCCTCAAGCAAAATATTACTGGGCGTATAGATAAAATTGCTTATCAGGTTTTTCACTTCCAATCCTCTACTATCATGAAAAGCCAAGGTATTTATTCTAGTACTTACATCGCTTCCATGAATCAACAAGTTAGTAGTATTGGCTTGTATGTTGGTAAACTCAAGTATTTTAGGTGTTTCGTTGTTTTCATTTATCAATCTAAAAATACCATCGTAAATAGTTACATCACTGGAAGAAAGTAAAAAGCCACTTGATTCGGGAGAAGGATTGTCTTCATCAAATTTGGCAACAAAAATATCCAGGTTGGTATCAATTTCGCCTTCATAGGTCTTTAAGTTAAATACCAAACCATCCAAGTCTATATCTCCAAAAACCAATTTGGAGTTTAAAATATTTTTGAAACTTAAAATGGAGGTGTTTAATTCTTTCGCAGCGAATAAGGTGTCTTTTTTATAATCCCTTATTAAAATTTCCTTTAATTCAACATCGCCATTAAACTGAAGCCCAATTTTACCAATGTTTATGTTGGTACCAAAGTCATCGTTCAATCTTTTGGTAACTTTTTTTCCCAAGTGTGTTTGAATGGAAGGAATAGACAACAACAGCACCAAAATGATGAAAAGCAGCAAAATAATTGCCACCAATTTAGATACTATTTTTAAAAATTTTTTGATACGTTTTAAAGTTATAACTTTGAAACCAAAATTAACAATTATTGTGCCTAAAATTCACTAATGACCTCAGAAAATATTTATATTCTTGGAATTGAGTCTTCATGCGATGATACTGCTGCCGCTGTAATACATAACGGAAAGATATTAAGCAATGTAATTGCCAACCAAAAGATACATGAAGCTTATGGAGGTGTGGTTCCGGAATTGGCATCAAGGGCACACCAACAAAACATTGTCCCTGTTGTAGATCAAGCTCTTAAAAAAGCCAATATTGCCAAAGAACAACTTCATGCCATAGCGTTTACTCGTGGACCTGGTTTAATGGGTTCGTTACTGGTTGGTACTTCTTTTGCCAAATCGCTAGCCATGGGTTTAAACATCCCTTTAATAGATGTTAACCACATGCAAGCCCATATTTTAGCTCATTTTATAGATGAAGAAGGTTTTAACAAGCCTCCATTTCCCTTTTTGGCCATGACCATTTCTGGAGGGCACACACAAATTGTAAAAGTTTCAAATTATTTCGATATGGAAGTTATTGGAGAAACCATAGACGATGCCGTTGGCGAAGCTTATGACAAAAGTGGTAAAATTCTTGGGTTGGGTTATCCTGCTGGTCCTCAAATTGACAAACGTGCACAATTGGGAAACCCAAAAGCTTTTAAGTTTACCAAACCCAAAGTAGCAGGTTTGAATTTTAGTTTTTCGGGCTTAAAGACAGCCATTTTATATTTTATTCAAAAAGAAACGGCAAACAACCCAAATTTTGTAGAGGAAAACATCAACGATATCTGTGCGTCCATTCAGTATACCATTATTGGCATTTTAATGGATAAACTAAAACTGGCTTCCAAACAAACTGGTATTAAACACATTGCCATTGGTGGAGGTGTTTCGGCAAACTCGGGAATTAGACAAGCTTTAAAAACAGGCGAATCCAAATTTGGCTGGACCACTTATGTTCCTAAATTTGAATTCACAACAGATAATGCAGCCATGATTGCCATTGTTGGTTACTTGAAATTTTTGGAAAACGATTTTACTGAACAAGATGTTACTGCTTCAGCAAGATTAAAAATTTAAACACCTTGAAAACCATTGAAAACCCTGTTGATAACCTTACAAAATCGTGTTGTTTTAAGCCATTATTTTTGTTTTTTTGTGGTTATAAACGCTAAAAAAATACTTGCAAAATGAAAAAACTATTACTTGTATTCGCTCTATTTACATCAATAATACATGCACAAGAAGACAACACTACAGAATTGGACTTAATAACAGACACCAGTTCTGCCGAGGCCTTCATAAAAGCCAATAAATCCAAAGGGAACAAACTCATTACCTTCAATGAAGAAAAGCATAAATCGGTTTTGGCTACAGACCTTTTTAAATTACCGCTTGGAGGCAAAACCACAACAGAAAACAATTTTGAAAAAACCACCTACAAAGTGGTAGAAAAAAATACAGTCACTCACTATCGTTTAAGTTACATCCTTTTGGATAGCCAGCAAATGGAAGCCAGCAAAACCAAAGCGTATAGAGAACGGATTATCGCAAGCTATAACAATGGTTCCCCTTTTGATTTTTTGGCAAAAAAATACTCTGTAGCAGACAATGCCACTCGTGGTGGCGACACTGGATGGTTTACAAAAGACGACGTTTCTTTGTTTTTTGATGTGGATGTAATAGAAAACAATCATACAGAACATGAAATATACACCTTGGACAACGAAGAAAAAGGCTTGTATTATATTGTTCTAAACACACACCAACCTAAAGAAATAAAAGAAATAAAAGTTCTAAAAATAGTAGAACAAAAAAACTAATGCAGTTATTTTATAATCCAGACATATCTGAAAACACGTCTCAAATAATCTTTACTAAAGAAGAGAGCAGGCACATTGTTAAAGTTTTACGAAAAACTAAAGGTGACTTATTGCATATTACCAATGGTTTTGGTTGGCTTTTTACTGCTGAAATTTCAGTGGCAGATATTAAAAACTGTGTTGCCATTGTCACTGATTCGCAAAAGCAACCAAAGAGAGAATATCAAGTCCATTTGGCTGTGGCTCCAACCAAAATGAATGACAGATATGAGTGGTTTCTGGAGAAAGCAACCGAAATTGGTATTGACATCATTACACCTATTATCTGTGATAATAGTGAACGAAGGGTTATTAAAACAGAACGTTTTGAGAAAATACTGCAAGCTGCCATGAAGCAGTCTTTATCTTGTTACAAGCCTACACTTCAAGAAGCCATCGTGTTTAAGGATTTTATGGAACAACCTGTTTTGGGTCAAAAATTTATAGCACATTGCGAAGAAACAAATAAAAAATCTTTAAAGAAAGAGATAAAACCCAACCAAGATATCACCATATTAATTGGACCAGAAGGCGATTTTAGTGTTAAAGAAATAGAACAAGCCATTCAATCTCAATTTATTCCAGTAACTTTGGGAAACACAAGGCTTAGAACCGAAACAGCTGCCATTGTTGCCTGTCATTCGGTTGCTTTTGTAAATGAATTATAAACTTTTTCATGAAACACATGACTAAATCACATTTTTTCACTTTGGTATGTTGTTTATTTTCTGTTTTAATCTTTTCACAGGAAATAGCCGTTTTAAAATATAAAGGTGGTGGCGATTGGTATGGCAACCCTACAGCTTTGCCAAATTTAATCAGCTTTTGCAATTCCAACATCAACACCAAAATCAACCCAAAGCCAGAAACCGTAGAAGTTGGAAGCTCAGATATTTTTCAATATCCATTGGTGCACATGACAGGTCATGGCCATGTGTTTTTTAGCGAGGAAGATGCCGACAACTTAAGAGACTATTTGTTATCTGGTGGTTTTTTGCATATTGATGACAATTATGGTATGCAACCCTATATTACAGAAGAATTAAAAAAAGTGTTTCCAGATAAAGAACTTACGGAACTACCAGCAAACCATCCAATTTTCAATGTGGCATACCCATTCCCTAAAGGATTGCCAAAAATTCATGAACATGATGGCAAAAGACCTCAAGCTTTTGGAATTTTTAACGAAAACCGATTGGTTTTACTTTTTACATTTGAAAGCGATTTAGGTGATGGCTGGGAAGACGAGGTAGTCCATAACGATCCAGCTGAAGTTAGGGAAAAAGCATTGAGAATGGGAGCAAACATCATAAAATATGCTTTTGAAAATTAATTAACCCTTAATGACAAACCGATAACCAACCAGTGAATACCATTAAGCACAAAATTTAAAAAAAGCCTGTCAAAAGCTGTTAAATTTATCAAGCTCAGTTTAATTAAAACATAACATTTTATTTCTAAATACACTACAGTTGTTTTTAAAAGATATGTGTGTATTTATAGCTTTAAAAAAAAATGCAACTAACTCATTACAACACTCATTTTACCAAACAAACCTTTCCCATTGCTTTGGTTTGCGACAACATTACCAACGCTCCCAACATTGGGAGCCTGTTTAGGACAGCTGATGCGTTTGGAGTAGAAAAAATTATTTTTTGTGGTTCTCCTATTCCTAAAGGACGAAAAATGACGAAGACATCCAGAGCCACAGAGAACATTGTACCTTTTGATGAAAAGAAAACCATTTTAGAAACGCTTGATCAATTAAAATCTGAAAATTATTTTCTAATATCCTTGGAAATCACCAATAACAGCCATGAAATCAATACGTTTAGGTTTCCACACAATCAAAAGATTGCTTTGATAATTGGAGATGAAAATTTTGGTATATCTGAAACTGTTTTAAACCTTTCGGATGCTATCATCCATATAAACATGTTCGGGCAAAATAGCAGTATGAATGTGGTTCAGGCAACAAGCATTGCCCTTTATGAAATAACCAAACAGGTCAGTAAAAAATAACCCTTGGACATTTAAAAGCAAAATGTATCTTTACTAAATGAATTCAAACGACATTTCAAAAGGAATTTTAAAGGCTTTGGCAACAGTATTGGGAATTAGCATCCTATTGTTTTTTCTATATAAAATCCAGTCTGTTATTGTTTATATTGCCATTTCTGCAGTGGTTTCACTTACCGGAAGACCCATTGTTGGTTTTTTAAGATATCGTTTAAAATTAAATAACTTATTGGCAGTTGCCATAACCATGATTCTTTTATTAGGTGTCATTATGGGTCTCATTGGCTTATTTATACCTTTAATAGTAGAACAAGGTCAGAATTTATCATTGCTAAACATTGAGCAACTGCAAAGCAACATCAAACATATTTACACAGAATTTATTTCTCATTTTAACCTTGGCAAAATTCAAGCAAACGAAGATCCTTTGGCCAATTCCAGTTTGCTCTCTAAAATAGATTTTGCTGTGATTCCTGAATTTTTAAACTCTGTGGTTAGCGGTTTTGGAAGTTTTAGTATGGGATTGTTTTCTGTGCTTTTTATTTCATTTTTCTTTTTAAAAGACAGCAAATTGTTTGAGAACAGCTTAATGACCCTAATTCCTGATAATAAAGAAGCTCGTTTAAAAAAATCAATGGATAAAATTAAAAATCTGTTATCTAGATATTTTGTTGGCCTAGTTTTTCAAATTTCCATATTATTTGTTATTTACACTATTGGATTGTTGATTATTGGTGTAAAAAACGCAGTGGTTATTGCTTTTTTATGTGCCTTAATAAACTTAATCCCATATTTGGGACCAGTAATTGGAGGATGTATCATGATTTTATTGACCATGACCAGTAATTTGGGGAGTGGGTTTAGTGAAGTAATCATACCTACTACACTCAAGGTCCTTTTAGTAATCATTATTGGTCAATTAATAGATAATTTTATAAGTCAGCCGCTTATTTTTTCAAAAAGTGTGAAATCGCATCCACTTGAAATTTTTCTGGTTATCATTATAGCAGGTTTGTTGTTTGGTATTGTTGGGATGATTATTGCCATTCCAACCTACACAGCCATAAAAGTTATTTTAAAAGAATTTTTATCAGACAACAAAGTGGTACAAAGCCTAACAAAAGACCTATAATATCACTTTGGATAAGTCGATTTTACATATTGAAAATCAAGATTTCATAAACAATAATCTAAATACAGACACCAGTACTTTATTGTTTAAAAAACACGATGGACTATCCTTGGACATAAAAGTGTTAATAGAGCAAATTGAAGCAAAAAAAAGATGTCAAAAAAAACTGCCTACCTGGTTTGAAACTTCAAATATCTATTATCCAAACAAATTAAATATTGAGCAAACATCTTCTGAAATCACTGCAAAATATAAGGCAAACCTTATCTCTGGAAATTCCATTATAGATTTAACTGGTGGTTTTGGAGTAGACAGTTTTTACTTTTCCAAGCATTTTAAATCAGTCATTCATTGTGAAATCAACAAAGAACTTTCTCAAATGGTTTCGCATAATTACAAACAACTTGGGGCAGAACATATTCAAACCATAGCTAAAGATGGATTAGCGTTTTTAAAGGAATCAACCTTGAATTTCGATTGGATATACATAGACCCATCCAGAAGACATGACAGTAAAGGCAAAGTGTTCTTTTTAAAGGATTGTTTGCCAAATGTACCAGAACAACTTCATGTTTTGTTTGAACATTCCAACAACCTAATGATTAAAACTTCTCCTCTTTTAGATCTATCCGTAGGTTTAAAGGAATTAAAACACGTTAAAACCATCCATGTGGTGGCTGTAAACAATGAGGTAAAAGAACTGCTATGGATGCTGGAAAAAGAAATGCATACAGAAGACGTACAAATAGAAACCATCAATATAAAAAACAAGGATAATCAATATTTTGGTTTTAGATTTCAAGATGAAACCCAGGCTCAATCCAAATGGAGCCTACCTCTTAATTTTTTATACGAACCCAATGCAGCTATTTTAAAATCAGGTGGATTTCATAGTGTTTCCAAACAGTTTCAATTAAAAAAATTACACCAACATTCACATTTATACACTTCAAACGATTTAATGGAATTTCCTGGCCGAAGATTTAAAATTGAAGATATTTTGCCTTTCAACAAAAAAGCCTTTAAAAAAGCAGCTATTGCCAAAGCCAATATTACTACAAGAAATTTTCCGGAATCGGTTGATAGCATTAGAAAAAAACTGAACCTTAAAGATGGAGGCAACACTTACATTTTTGCCACTACCAATTTAGAAAACGAAAAAATTTTAATAGTTTGCTCTAAATTATCAAGAAAATGAAAGCTTCTGTATCTTTGAAAAAAATTAAACCGTGTTAAAAGCAGTATTATTTGATATGGATGGTGTGATAGTGGATACAGAGCCTCTTCACCACAAAGCCTATTTTGGGATGTTCAATAACTTAAAAATAGAGGTTAGCGAAGCACATTACCAAACTTTCACAGGACAATCTACCATAAACGTTTGCAAAAGCCTTTGCAGCCATTTTAAACTACACAACAATCCTGAAGAATTGGTTCAAATAAAGAGACAGATTTTTAAGGATTTATTTAAAAACGACCCTAATTTACAGCTTATTGATGGTGTTTTGGATTTGATAAAGGATTATCATGAAAATGGTTTGACACTTGTTTTGGCTTCATCTGCCTCCATGGGAACCATAGAAAGCGTTTTTAACAGGTTTGATTTGGATCAATACTTTTTGGCAAAACTAAGTGGAGCCGATTTAAAAGCTTCAAAGCCTCATCCAGAGATATTTGTTAAAGCTGCCGAAGTAAGTGGTTACAACAAAAAGAATTGTTTGGTAATTGAAGATTCCACTAATGGCATTAAAGCAGCAAATGCAGCTAACATATTTTGTGTTGGTTATAAAAGTGCCCATTCAAAAAACCAGGATTACAGCAAAGCCAATTTTATAATAAACGATTTCAAAGAAATTGAATATAAACGTGTTAAGTTGTTTTTTTAACCATCTTTAATCCAGAATAACAAAATACACTAACATGTTTTGAAAACAAAAAAGACTTACCGAAACAGTAAGTCTTTTTGTGAGCCCGATAGGATTCGAACCTATGACCGCCTCCTTAGAAGGGAGGTGCTCTATCCAGCTGAGCTACGAGCCCGTAACTCTTAAAAATTGTCGGGGTGGCAGGATTATACCCTTTCCCCATAATATTATATATATCAATCAGTTACAGATTCCGGAACCAAACTGTTAGCCGATTTGTTGACGATATTATAAATGAACTTAAAGTAAAATGCTTTACTTTCTGATGGTGCAAATATATAATTTGTATTATTTCAAACCAACATAAAAAGTCATTTATTTTATGACTCTTAATACTGCTTCAAATTTGGTTCATTATGCCTTATCATTTCTACTAAATATCTTTAAGTTAATCATTCTGGAAACACATTAAATCGAGTAATCAACTATTTCATTATAGGTCTTTTAAGTGATGAACTTCTATAGAAAAATTTGAGGTAGAGAGTATTCATACAATATTACCGAAATATAAACGTCGCAAAATATTTTTCGGAAAAGGGACGGCATAAAGCCATCGCTTCTTCCCTCGCTTATTTATTCCGTTTCCTTTCCACTCTAAAATTTTGTCTTCCGTTTGGGTTTTGCTCAAATATTGTTTAATCTAAAATCATTTAATTATGGAAACAAAAGTAAAATCAAACGGAACAGCAAAAAAAGTAAATGCAACCGTTAAAAAGGAAGTTCAAAAGAAGTTGACCGAGGAAGCTATCGGAAAAGCTGTTACACCGGAAAAGCTCGTGGTAGCCAAAAAACCAGAGATTAATTTGGATGACAGAATTCAAAAGTTTGAAAAATTGAGAGGTTTGGCCAATCAACGTGAACGGTTGACGGAAACATTGAACGAGCTTACCAAGTTCAATTACAATCAGGATGGTTCGAGTTCCTTCCATATAAGGGACTCACGTAATCTGGAATTCAAGACGACCAACACGAATTTAATCAAGTTGGTAACTACACATTTACAGTCCACTTTGGAACAACGTAAATCAGAGATTGAAGAACAGATTCTAAAATTTGAACTTTAATGAAGCTAATGTCTTCAAATGTGAAAGCCTGCTCGCAAGAGTAGGCTTTCTTTTTTTAATCATATCTGTCTTCAGACAGGTCTAAAATCAAATATTATGTATTTAAATCGTTTACAACAAGATGAAATTTTCGTTTCAAATGAAATGAAATCGTTAAAAATTATTACTGGTATGGAGTCTCGAAGAGGACTTGAAAATGCCGTTATTTCCAATGACAAAATTGTGAATGTGGTCTCGAACAGTTATGGCCATATTCCAAATGAATTGTTTTTCAAAAAAGCCGAACAGCTATTACTGGATGCCAATCTGAAATATCATAAACGCACGATTAACAGAAATGACAGGTCTTTCATTGCCGACTTTATAATCGAGGACCATAATCAGTTTTCGTTGAAGAATGAACAGGATAAGATATTACCGATGTTGCGTTTCAAAAATTCCTATGACGGAAGCGAAAAGACTTCCGGGCATTTTGGATTTTATAGAGAAGTATGCACCAATGGCTTGCACGTTGCTCAATCAGAAATAGCATTTTCAATAAAGCACAGCAAAAACAATACAGATTTAATAATGCCGAAATTGAATTTTCTATTCGAGAAGTTCTTGGATAACGAATACTACGAAATCACAAGAAAATTCAGGGAAATGGAAGAAATCGTACTTATCGACACCAAAGCATTCGTAAAGGAAATATTGGAAAAAACGAAACTGTTCCGATATGAATGTAGCGACAAAAACGATAATCCTTCAAAGAAATCCAGGGAATTATTGGATATGATAGCCGAAGAAGGACACGATTATTATAAAACGCCCACATTATGGGATGGGTATAACGCCTTTAATTGGATGCTTCACAATACCTTGAAAAAAACTTTTTCGCAACAGGAAAAATTTGATAAGATATTGTTTGATGAAATATATGCAATGGTTTAAAGAAACATTATAAAAAGGTTCATCCAGTACCTTAAACTGGATTTTCACCTTTTCTAAAAGAGATTGAAGTACTCTAAATTTTCACAAATAAGAAATAATGGTATCTTTGTACCTAATGCAAAAACCAAATAAAATAGCGGCATTTTTCTTTTTAGGCTTGTTTAGCCTAATGATGCTGCATCAGGTTTTTCCGCATTTGCACCATCAACACGAGGACGCTCATTCCCATTCAGATATTGCCCATACTGGCGAACATCATCATCACGATGATGATTCCCACGAAGAAGAATCCCCTTATGGGTTTTTTGGGTTCGTTATGGATATGCACATCCATTCCACGGTATCCAGCGATATAGTCTTACTTGAAAGGAATACAATCGAGCAACAAACCGTTGTTGAAAAGGATGTTGCAAAAAGTTCTTTTGAAACCCAAAATATCTTCTTAATTGATTACAGGCAAAATAGTAAATCGCCTGTCTATCATCCACCCAATAAATACTTTAATCCCTACCTCTCTTCCCTCGACTCACGAGGCCCACCATCTTTAGGTTAATCGTTTAGGACTACGGTATCGCTACGGTACTGTTTCCTTTTATAAATGTAGACCTGTCAGCCGACAGGTAAGATTAAACCTAAAATTTCACACAATGAATAAACACATCGTGTCCGCAATTTGCGGATGCCTGTTCTTTGTTAGTGGTTTCTCACAGGATAAAAATATAGAGCAACTACTTAATGAAATAGAACAGAATAACACGGAGTTAAAAGGCTATCAATCATTCATTGAAAGTCAGCAACTCGAAAACAGGAGCAACAATAATTTGCCCGACCCACAGCTTTCTGGCTTTTATTTGCCATTTGGCGACAATAGAACTGGAGATTATACCGAATATCAACTATCGCAATCTTTTGAATTCCCAACGGTATATGCTGCTCGTGGCAAATGGAACGAGTCTAAATCGCAACAGTTAGCATCAGCCTATGCTAACAAGAGACAGGAAGTCTTGTTGAAAGCGAAGAACACGCTTTTGGAACTTGCTTACTTGCAAAAACAAAAAACTGTTGAAGCAGAAAGAAAAACCCAGAGCAAGCAGGTTTTTGACCAAATCCAAAAACTTTTTGATACCGAGCAAGTAGGCATTTTAGATTTGAATAAAGCGAAAATTGCTTGGATTCAAGAGCAGTTTGCCGTGGAACAGATTGAAACCGAAATTCAAATTTTGCTGTCAAAACTCAAAACGTTGAACGGCGGTAATGAAATTAGTGGCATTTCGACAGGACTTGCATTGCCTATTGAAGTTGGTGCGGAGGAAAGTCTTTGGCAGGAAAAATTATCAAATGACCCTTTACTGCAAGAATTAAAGGCTATTGAGACATCTTCACTTCAAAAAGTAAAACTGGAAAAAAACAAAGTACTACCAAACGTAGCACTTGGCTACAATTATCAAGGCGTTAGCGGTAGTCATTATTCTGGTTTTTATGGCGGTGTCTCGATTCCCCTTTGGAATAGCAAGAACAAAGTAAAAGCTGCCGAAGCCAATTATGAGTATCAGCAGTCCAATACGCAAGTAATTAGCACTTCGCTTTACACACAGTTTCAGGAAACTTATAATCGATACGAATTGATGCTCAAAAAATACAATGAGTATCAAACAACAATGGGCAATTTAGAAAGTGAGGATTTACTTTTTAAAGCCTATATGTTGGGCGAGTATTCGTTTATGGATTACTATGTAGAACTTCAGTTTTACAGAAATGCTTCAGATAAAATGTTGCAAATGGAAAAGGAACTGCAACTGCTTCAAGCACAATTATTAAAACATCAATTATAAATTTTAAACATACAATTATGAGGATTTCCAAAATAATATTCGCAATTCTAACAGTTTCAATTTTCACAATGACATCTTGTAGAGATACGAAATCAAAAACAGAAACCACTGAAGAACACGGTCACGACCACGATGCAGACGGCAACCATATGGGCGATGAAACCATAGAGCAAGAAGAGTTTCAAGTAGAAAAAGATTCTATGGAAATGAAAACGGATAGCCATACCCACGATGAGGGGAAGGAACACCAAGACCACTAAAAAACAAATAGATATAACAGATGAAATATATACTCATAGTGCTTGCCTTTTTGGCAATGTCTTGTAACAACAAGGCAGAAGACGCACACGCACACAATCCCGATGGTAGCCACGAAGGAGAAGAAATTCCACGCTTGGACCACACCATTTGGACAAACAAAACAGAATTATTCGTAGAATTCCCTGCTTTAATAGTAGGCAGTCCAAGCAGGCTTGCAGCCCACTTTACGGTGTTGGACAAGCATCAGCCCGTTCGCGAAGGTTCGGTTACGCTTAGTTTGATTAAGGGCGATAAAGGCATTCGCAATATCGCAGATGCACCTTCATCACCAGGCATATTCTCGCCTACCATTCAACCAAAAGAAGCTGGTAGTTACCAACTTGTTTTTGAATTGAAAACGCCAGACTATTCAGATAAAATAACGATTGACGATGTTACGGTCTATAGTAATGCAGATGAAGCCATAATGGCATTGGGTACTGCCGAAGATGATGGAAGTATCTCGTTCTTAAAAGAGCAGGCTTGGAAAATCGATTTTCAAACCGCACCTGTCGTTACGGGTAAAATTTACGATGTTATCAATACGTCCGGTGTTTGGATGCCATCGCCAGGTTCTACAAAGTCCTTGGCGGCAAAATCCAATGGTGTGGTAGATTTTAAAGTAAATAACCTAACCGAAGGTACAGCGGTAAAACAGGGTCAGTTGTTGATGAGCTTGAACAGTCAAGGTTTGGCATCCAATAATTTAAGTACGGATATCGCTTCCGCGAAAGCGACATTCCAACAGGCCAAATCGGAATATGAAAGGAAGAAAGAGCTATACGAATCCAAAATAGTCCCGAAATCTGAATTTGAAAAAGTAGAGAGCAGTTTCGAGATAGCCAAAGCCAACTATCAATCATTGGTGTCTGGTGTCTCGGGCGGAAGCAAACAAATACGTGCACCTTTTGATGGTTTTATCAAATCCATAACTGTTTCAAATGGCGATTATGTAGAACAAGGTGTTACACTTGTAACCGTTGGGACGCATCAATCCAGAGTTTTAAAAGCGCAGTTAGCACCCAACTACGGACTTACGATGGGTAATTTACAAGGTATATGGTATCAGGATAATGATAACCAATGGAAAGACGTAACTGATGCCGAGGGCAAAATCCTTTCGATTGGTAAGGACGTGGAACGTGAAAATCCTTTGATTTCTGTTTTTACAGAAGTCAATGCCACCGTCGATATGCCAATAGGAAGTCTAACACCTGTTCAGATAGCGATGGGAAATGCAACACAGAACACAATGATTCCTGTGAATGCTCTCTTGGAAGACTATGGAAGCTATTCCGTTATCGTTCAACTATCAGGCGAAAGTTTTGAAAGACGACCTGTTAAGCTTGGAAAGCGCAATGGCGAAAATGTAGAGATACTGGAAGGTCTGCAAGTTGGCGAAGTGGTAGTAACTACAGGAGCATATCAAGTTAAAATGGCTTCAATGTCGGGTTCAACACCTGCACACGGTCACGAACATTAAAAACGAAGAGAAATGTTAAACAAAATATTATCAATTTCACTTCAAAACAGATTGCTCATACTATTGGGAGCGGTTGCATTGAGTGTGTTGGGCGTGTATTATGCACGTACAATGAACGTCGATGTATTCCCAGACCTTACAGCACCAACGGTAACAATCCTTACCGAAGCGCACGGAATGGAATCTGAAGAAGTAGAAAAATTAGTGACCTATCAACTGGAAACTGCCTTAAACGGTTCGCCCAATGTGAGACGCATCCGTTCGTCATCGGCAGCGGGAGTTTCCATTGTTTGGATAGAATTTGAGTGGGGAACCGATATTTATCGGGCACGACAAATTGTAAGTGAACGTATTCCAATGGTACGGGAAAATCTACCCGAAGGAATTGGAGCACCAACAATGGCACCTATTTCATCCATTATGGGCGAAATAATGCTCTTGGGAGTGACATCGGATAGTCTTTCGCCAATGGAACTGCGAACCTTATCCGACTGGACCATCAGGCCTCGTATAAAAGCCATTGGCGGTATTGCAAACGTGGTGGTTATTGGTGGCGATTACAAACAATATCAAGTATTTGCCAATCCCGAAAAGATGAAGTATTACGACGTGAGCCTCTCAGAATTGGTAGAACACGTTAAGGAAGCAAATCAAAATGCGCCCGGTGGTGTCATCAATCAATATGGCAATCAGTACATCATTAAGGGAAGTGGTAGGGCGTATGCGCTGGAAGACTTACAGGAAGCGGTTCTAAAGGAAGTGAATGGTCAAACCATCAAGATTAAAGACGTTGCAACCGTACAAATTGGTGCAGCTGATAAAATTGGCGATGGTTCATTAAACGCAAATCCCGCTGTGATTCTTACTATTTCTAAACAGCCCGATGTGAATACATTGGAGTTGACAGACCGACTGGATGAAGCCATTGCCGATTTGCAAAAAACCCTGCCCAAAGGTGTCAACATCAAAAGTCAAATCTTTAGGCAGTCTGATTTCATAGATGCTTCTATAAGTAATCTAAATATGACTCTTTTAGAAGGTGCGTTCTTTGTAATGATTATCCTTTTCATTTTTCTGATGAACTGGAGGACTACCGTTATTTCCTTGCTGGCTATCCCAATTTCTTTATTGGTGTCCATCATCATTTTAAAATGGCTGGGTTACACTATAAACACAATGAGTTTGGGTGGTATGGCCATTGCGATAGGTGCGTTGGTAGATGATGCCATCATCGATGTGGAAAATGTATATAAACGCTTGCGGGAAAATATCAGAAAACCGAAAGCGGAGCGGGAATCGACCATAAAAGTAGTGCGTGACGCTTCAGTAGAGATTAGAAGTTCCATCATTATTGCAACCTTAATTATCATCGTATCATTTGTTCCCTTGTTCTTTTTAAGCGGAATGGAAGGTCGATTATTGCAACCGCTGGGCATAGCCTTTGTAACATCGGTATTGACCTCATTGGTTGTTGCCGTAACGGTTACGCCTATTTTGTGTTCCTATTTATTGGATAACGAAAAGCTTTTGAACAAGCAGGCAGAAGGTACACGCGTGGAGCGATGGCTACAGAAACATTATGGCAACCTTTTGGAACGGGCAACACGAATACCCAAAACCATTATTGGCGTAACTGTGATTGTTTTTCTGTTAAGTCTTTTAGTGGTCACACAATTGGGAAGGAGTTTTCTTCCTGAATTCAACGAAGGCTCTTTGGTAATTAGTGTGGTTGGTCCACCGGGAATGTCTTTGGAAGAAAGCAACAAGACAGGTAAATTAATCGAGACTATACTATTGGATATGCCCGAAGTAGAGGTTGTTACAAGAAGACAAGGCCGTGCCGAACTGGACGAACACGCGCAAGGTGTCAATGCTTCGGAAATTGATGTGCCTTTTGTTCTTGAGGACAAAACAAAAGAAGAATTCTTTGAAGAAGTCCGAAACAAATTGAGTGTTGCACCAGGTGTCAACATTACCTTGGGGCAACCCATCGCCCACCGTATCGACCATATGCTTTCCGGGACACGCGCCAATATTGCCATCAAGATATTTGGTTTCGATTTACAACGACTGTTTGAAGTAGGCAAAAGCGTAGAACAGAACATTAAGGATATTGATGGACTGGCAGATGTTGCTGTTGACCAGCAAATTGAAGTGCCTCAAATTCGTATTAAACCCAAGCGCCAGATTCTCTCGGCATATGGTATGACGGTTGGTAATTTGATGGAACAAGTAGATATCGCTTTTGCAGGAGAAGAAGTGGGCGAGATTTATGAAGGACAGCAATACTTTGATTTGGTAGTGCGCTATGAAAAACCGTTTCGGGATGATATTGAGAATATCAATAAAACCTTGATTAGTTTACCGAAAGGTGGACAAACTACGTTGGGCGAATTGGCAACAGTTCAATCGGTAAGTAGTCCAAACACTATCAATCGTGAAGATGTACAACGAAAAATTGTGGTCGCTGCCAATGTTCAAGGTAGGGATTTACGTGGTGCAGTAAACGAAATAAAGGAAGTCGTCGCCAATAACGTGAATATGCCAGAAGGCTACCGTGTACAATATGGCGGACAGTTTGAAAGTGAGTCCAAAGCATCACAATTGCTTTTGATAACAGCCATCATCGCGATAGCCATCATTTTCCTGTTGTTGTATTATGAATTTAAGGTCATAAAACTGGCGTTCGTAGTTTTAATCAATTTACCTCTGGCATTGATTGGTGGTATCTTGATTGTGTACTTTACATCAGGTATTATCAGTATCGCTGCGACCATTGGATTTATTAGTCTTTTTGGAATAGCAACCCGTAATGGAATTTTATTGGTTTCTCGTTATGAAGATTTACGAAAAGAAGGAATCCAAGGCTTTCAATTGATAAAGAAAGGAGCTTTGGATAGATTAAATCCAATCTTAATGACAGCCTTTACAACAGGATTAGCATTAATTCCATTAGCCTTAAAAGGTGGCGAACCGGGTAGTGAAATACAAAGCCCGATGGCGGTTGTAATTTTAGGTGGTTTGTTGTCAGCTACGATATTGAATTTGGTGGTAATTCCTTGTGTGTATCAATTAGTTCTGAAAAAAGAAAAATAGTAAATTGATTATAACTGTAAAACCTTCTTACTCTGGTAGGGAGGTTTTTTATGCCATTAGATTTATAATCCCATTCAGCACATTCCCCTACATTCCGCGAAAGCTTCATTCCGGGAAAAGCGCTTCACTCAAAAAAGGTCTTGGACACAACTTCAAAGATTCCGATTTCCATTCCACTTGCCTACTCATTCCCGAGAAAATTCGGGAAGTGGTCAAACTCTATTCCAATCTACATCTTTAAAGTCAAGTCCGCTTTAAATCCTACTTCAAAAGAATAATTTGGTTCTATAATCCGTTCAGCACTTTCCCGCTACATTTCGCAAAAAGCTACATTTCGGGCAAAGAGCTTCTCTATAAAAAATCTTGGACCCAATTCCCGTTTTTGGTTTTCCATTCCGCTTCCCCTTCCCGCTTCGCTGGGAAGGAACGCTACATTCCCAAACCAAAACCGTGAATCCAGTCCGCTTGTAATCGGAAAGTCAAAGCCTCGATTTTCTTAACAGAATTAACGGCAAAGCCTACTTTGGTCTTTACTCGATAATTCTTAAAAACCGAACCTTTGCCTCACACATTTTAAGGGGTTTATAATAGATGAAGCCTTTATTGTTTTTCGGGACAGCGAAAAACAGGTATGGCATAACCAATTCTAAAATAAAGCCATTTGCTCTGTTCGCTTAACTGTCGGTACGCTCTCGTCACAAATGGCTTTATAAGAATTGCTAATACCATTATGGAACTTGTCAAGACTGTACAAGTTTTAGGCAAAAATAAGGTTTCTACTTCCTTGAAAATCCAAGGATTTTACTACGTCGCAAACACACCTGATTTATTCCCTAAAAGTCTTGACAAAACCCACTTCATCCATTGTGCGGAGCACGAAAGAAATCATACAAACACCCCTTAAAATTTAATTCAGTTTAAATCAAAAAGGGAAATATTAATCTTTTAAATCTTTTATTATGAGTACTATTAAAAATCACGTACAGTTAATTGGAAATGTTGGGCAAGAACCAACTATTACGAACCTTGAAAGCGGTAAGAAAGTAGCCCGTTTATCATTGGCAACCAATGAATACTACAAAAACGGCAAGGGCGAAAAGCAAACGGATACCAATTGGCACACCGTTGTCGCTTGGGGCAAAACTGCTGAAATTATCGAAAAGTATGCCGAAAAGGGCAAAGAAATCGGAGTTGTTGGAAAACTAAAGACCCGAACCTATACCACGGACGATGGCAATCAACGCTATGTTACCGAAGTGATAGCCGATGAAATCCTATTATTAGGTAGTAAGTAAAAAGTAAAGAGGGCACTAATACCAGTTTTCAATTAGTTTGTGCCCTCTTCTTTTCATCATTAATTCTAAAAAGATATAACAATGAAAGCACAAGTTAACGAAATAAAAGAAGGATTGCAACATTTTCACGGTTCTGAAATGTTCTATCAAATCCCATTAATACGCACCCGATTTACAAACGGACTGAAATATTTAGCCAACGTAGCAGAGTGTTTTTGGCTCATTACCGATGTTTCAGTAATCGCCAAAAGTTTGCTAAACCGAAGCCATTTTATAACAATAGATTTTAAAAGGCTATCGGAAGAGGAACAGGATTATACAGGCTATGAAGCTGAAATAATTTACAGCGATGGAAATGGGAATATATTTGAAATACACCGATACAATTTTACCGATTTTCCTTTGGATGAACTACGGTTGTATTTTGTGGATAATACGTTGATGCTTACAAGCGAATATTAAAAAGTAAGGCTATGATTTATCTAAATTATAACAACCTCGATGACGAAACCCAACAACATCTACTTTCCGTTTCAAAAGAAGATATAGAAAGCAAATTTGGGAACGACCTTAAAGCCTACGCCAATGAACATCATATGGATTATGATAAGATATTGGACGAAGAAGCGATAAAAAATCTATATTCATATCAGTACGTTTTTAACATCTAAAATAAAAACAAGAATTAAGACCTTTGAACTTTCAGAGGTCTTTTTTTGTGCTTTACTTTTTTCAAATTTACAAGAGCCAATATTCAAAAACTCGACGTCTTAAATTTACTTTTTTATAAAAATCCTATTTTTTGGTATCAAAACTAACCATTTGGAAACAATCTGTATTTCAATATTATATCTAAATAGAATATCTTTAAAAGACTGTTAGCAGTATCAATTTAAAGTATCGTTATCCCATTTTGATTTGACTTTCGCCGATAATGATACCCATCAAAAATTAAACATATCGGAATTTTTTATTCCGAAAAAAAGCAACTGACTTTTCAGTCAGGTTGTTTGAAAAATTTTGTCCCTGCGGGACGAATTTGAGAAGCAAGAGGGTAACACGCCAAGGCGATGTTAACGATTGGTTTTTAGTTGTAATTATTTGATATTCAAATAATTACTGGTTATATAAAATAGAGAAATAACAAAGTTTTACAGTAAATCCTTTTGAAACCCCTATAAAACGGCAATTTTTTACAGTAAATGAGTTCAAATCATCAAAAGAAATACAGTTTTTCTGCCATTAGTATTAAACCTAAAGTGGCAACTCGCTTTCGGAAATTTTCCAAGGAAATTACCCATTCACATACTGATACGTTGGAAGCAATGATGAACTTTTTCGATTTGAACGAGCTATCCCCAAATGAATCTTTGGGTGCAAATATGAAGACTTTAGAGAATAGCTTAAAAAAACGAATCAATGCACTTGTAGCCATTATTAGGGATATTGAAAAAAACCAGACCAAACCCACCAATGCAATGTTGGAACTGCTCTTTCAGGAGAATCCAAAAGAGGAAGAAGCACAAGAAGAATTATTTGAATTTGAACAACAGGAATTGATTACAGAAAATGAGGAACTGAATCATTATCGAAATCGGTACGAAGAAGTTCAACAACAATTCCATTCCGTAAAATATGATTTAGAAAAAATCATTGATAAGACCACTTATGTTAAAAGCAGTTTTGGAGGTGGCTATTTAAAACTGGATTTAAGCAAAGATGAATTTGAAAACATTAAACAAAAATTATAATGTATATCACAGTAACCAAACAGACATTAGATGGCAATTATGCACAGAGCGTTTCCGATTTTGTCGCTTATCTCGAAAAAGAAAACGATGACAAATCCATTGATGAAATGGAACATTTTTTCAATCAGTATGGCGAAGAAATATCAGGTAAGGAAGTCATTAAAGAAATTGACGGAAATACGGCTAAACTCAAAAAGACCGAACCAAAGTTTTATTCCATTACAGTCAATCCGAGTGCTTATGAATTGAAGCGATTGCAAAATCATTCCGAGGAACTGAAAAAGTACACCCGAGAATTGATGAAAGAGTACGCTAAATCTTTTAATCGGGAAATAAACGGACGAGCTGTTACTGTAGATGACATTATATACTATGCCAAAATTGAGCATCAGCGTACGTATAAGGGAACGGATAGGAAAATTCAGGAGAACCAACCTTATGCCACCAAGATACTTCAAATTAAGAACGATATCCGGAAAATTAAAAGTGGCGAATTAGAAGGCAACATCAAAAAATTACAGCAAACGATGTCCCGATTGGAAAAAGAAGCACCACATCAACAAGATGGAAAACGCATTGTTAGAGGGATGCCTAAAGAAGGCTCTCAAAGCCATATCCATATTATTGTGAGCAGAAAGGATATGTCCAATAAATACAGTTTGTCCCCTGGTAGCAAGTACAAAGCTTCGGAAACCGTTTTTAATGGCAAACCTGTAAAACGTGGTTTTGATAGGGACAAATTCTTTAAGGCTTCTGAAAAAACGTTTGACACTCTATTTCAATACAAACGAAACTATGTTGAAACTTATAAGGCACGTAAAACATTCCTGAAAAATCCAAAGTTGTATTTCTCAATTCTTTCGGGATTGCCAACCAATGAAAAGGCAACTGCCTATAAAATACTTGCCAAATCTGGTGTACCCATAATGAATATTCCAACAAACAAAGTACAGTTGGCATTAAAGATAATCAACAAGTTAAAAAAAGGGATTGACCGAGCAATACAGTCGGGTTCTATTGGGATATGAGTATGTCAATACCACATATCATCCTTTTTATTGTTGTTCCGGTATTGTTTGTCAGTACAGTTTTATATGTGTTTCTTCATCAAGAAGAGCCCAAAAACGGAGATAAGAAATATCAGGTACGCTTTAAACTTCGTCGTGGAAAATTTCAAATCGAAAATATCAAGCGAGGTGCATCGATTATTGGCTCTGCGGGAAGCGGTAAAACAGAAAGTGTTATCTATAATTTTTTACAGCATTTTAGTACCCATCAATTTTGTGGTATCATACACGATTACAAGGATTTTGAACTTACCGAAATTGCCTACCCATTATTTAAAGAAAAGGATATTAAATTCTATACCATAGCTTTTGACCAAATCCATTATTGTGTAAACCCAATTACCCCAAGATATTTGCCCAATGAGGAAAGTGTGAATGAATTATCCAAGGTACTCATTGAAAATCTTTTGGAGTTCAACGAATCCAGTACAAACAGTACCACAAAATTCTTCAGTGATGCTGTTGAAGGTTTGATGGGTGGAATGATTTGGAAACTAAAAACGTCCTATCCTCAATATTGCACCCTGCCCCATTTGATTGCTATTTTTCAATCGATGACTACCAAACAGTTGGTTACTTTTGTGAGCTCAAATATCACTTCCCGAAGTATGGCAAGTGCTTTTATCAACGGAATGGATTCTGACAAACAAACGGCAGGTGTGAAAAGCACATTGGCCAATGCCTTTAAAAAGATAGGTTCACAACAGTTGTTTATGGCTTTGTCAAAAGATGAAGTACCATTGAATATCAACAGCAAGGACAATCCTGCTGTTATCTGCATCGTGAACCATCCCAAATATGAATCAGCTTACTCGCCTATCATCGCTGCAATTATGCACACAGTCATCAAGCAAATGAGCGTGAGAGGTCAACAGTCGTCATTTTTAATGATGGAAGAAGCCCCAACCATAAAGCTGCTTAATATGCACCGCATTCCCGCAACTTTAAGAAGCTATGATATTGCCACAATTTACGTGATGCAGGATAAAATTCAGAATGATATGCTATATGGAGACAAAGCGAGTAAGGCTATTTTGAGCAATCTTTCCTATCAGTTTTTCGGCAAAGTTAATGACCCAGATACTGCAAAATATTATGAGCGTTTCTTTGAGATTGTTCGTAAGGAAACCACAAGTATAAATCGTGGACACAATCTAAATTTTGATACGAGAATTACCACAGGCGAAAAAGAAGTTTCTAAACGTAGAGCAGATGTTTTTTTCCGTTTGAAACAAGGCGAGTTTATAACTTTTGCTGATGGCAAAGATAAAAGAGTTCAATTTAAACTACAAACGATTAAAAGAGAAATACCAAATCCTCATCAACATTTTACAACCGATGAATTAAAGCTCAATTTTGAACGGATTTATAGAGAGGCAAAATCTATATTTAAGGTTAACTAAAATTAGTAAATAAAGAACAACCATAGTTTTTGCACAACCTGTGCATCGATTAATTTGTATCTTTGTCAAACTTTATGAAAATATTCTTTTCCATATCAATGTCTATTTTATTCTTTTTTCAGGGAATCAGCATTGATATGGACTTTTGTGGGCCAATTAAAGAAATTTCAAGCATTATTACCCATTATCAAGACCATAAAGTTTATGGAGACTCTTTCCTTGAATACGTAGTCGAAGATTACATTGACAATGGTGCAAAAAATGAAGGGCATCATCATAACCCTGATAAGGAGAATACACCAATCCATTCCCATCAGCAATGTTGTCACCCTTTAGTGTTAATGATTGAGAACAACAATTTGGCTTTAATTAATCAATTAAAGTTTGAAGGAAAAAAACAGGTTAACTTACATAAAGTAAACTTCTCTTCCAGATATTTGGAATCGCTTTTCCAACCCCCTAAAGTATAATTCAGTTTTTTTTAAGGATAGCTATATCCTAACGTGATGCTTCTCAAGATAGGCATTGCTATATAAATGCGTTGCACCTATTCGCATCGTAAGTTTTAAACTGAATTAATACTTTTTCTATGATTAACAAAATCATTTCATTTTCCATTAATAATAAATTTATTATTGGCTTATTTATAGTGGCACTTGTTGGTACGGGCATTTGGTCTATGGCCACTATAAACTTGGGTTCTGTACCCGATATAACAAACAACCAAGTACAGGTTATTACAGTTGCCCCAAATTTAGGTACTGAAGATATTGAGCAATTTGTTACCTATCCTGTGGAGTTGGCAATGGCCAATCTGCCAGACGTTATCGAACTGCGTTCGGTGTCCCGTTTTGGGCTGTCCGTGGTTACCATTGTCTTTAAGGATGAGGCTGGAACCTATCTGCCAAGGCAATTGGTACAGGAAAAATTGACCGAAGTTGCTGGAGAAATCCCTGAAGGTTTCGGCACACCTTTTATGGCACCCATAACAACAGGTCTGGGCGAAATTTTTCAATATACCTTAAAAGTAAAAGAAGGCTATGAAGACAAATATGACGCAATGGAGCTTCGTACCATCCAAGATTGGATTGTAAAACGTCAAATGGCATTAGTCCCCGGAGTGGTCGAGGTAAATGCATTTGGTGGTTACGTAAAGCAGTATGAAGTTGCCATAAACCCTAATAAGCTGAAAAGTTTCGGAATTACAATGAATCAGGTCTTTGAAGCCTTGAAAGTCAACAATGCCAATACTGGTGGTGCTTACATTGAAAAAAACCACCAAGCCAATTTTATCCGTGGCGAAGGATTGGCACGAAGTATCGAGGATTTGAAAAATACAGTTGTAACCACACAAAAAGGAAGCCCTGTTTTAATAAGGGATGTCGCCGAAAAAGTAGGCTATGGTAATCAAGTGCGTTATGGTGCGTTTACCCAAGATGGACACGAAACTGTTGGTGGACAAATTTTAATGCTGAAAGGCGAAAGCCCAGGCGACGTGATTGAAAATGTGGAAAAGCGTATTGTAGAAATTCAAAAATCCCTGCCGGAAGGTGTTTATATTGATGCTTTTTTAAGCCGAAGTGAACTTATTGAGGCAACCACAAGTACCGTTAAAAACAATCTAATAGAAGGAGCCCTAATCGTCATATTTGTTTTGGTCTTACTTTTGGGAAGCTTCCGTGGTGGCTTGATAGCAGCTTCGATAATCCCTTTATGTCTATTATTTGCATTTATTTTGATGAAACAATTTGGCATTTGGGCAAATTTAATGTCCTTGGGTGCGATCGATTTTGGAATTATTGTAGATGGAGCGGTGATTATCGTGGAAGGAGCGGTTTTCCACATTCATCAACGGATGAAAAAATCCACAACCGCCATCAACCAAGCTGAAATGGATGAAATCGCCTATGATTCTTCAAGTAAAATGATGAATTCTGCCTTCTTCGGTCAACTAATTGTTCTTATAGTTTTTACACCGATTCTTTTTTTGACCGGTGTGGAAGGGAAAATGTTCCGGCCAATGGCATTTACATTTGGTTTTGCCGTTTTAGGAGCGATTATCCTTTGTCTTACCTACGTGCCAATGATGTCATCATTATTTTTAAAACCTGCTAAAAATCAAAATAGTTGGTTCGCCAAGTTTGAAAACAAGATTGATAGGTTCAGTGATAAAATTATGGATGTTCTGAATCGTATCTATCTGCCTATATTAAATTTTGCACTTCGCTTTCGGGCAGGTGTGGTTATAGGCGCGGTTTCCTTGCTTTTGATTTCAGGATTTATTTTCAGCAATATGGGAGCAGAATTTGTCCCTAAATTTGATGAAGGCGATATTGCATTTCAAGCATTGATAAAACCGGGGAGCAGTCTTACAGAATCTATTGAGGCTTCAGAGAAACTTCAGAAGTTAATCAATGAGTTTCCGGAAGTAAAAACAGTAGTTTCAAGAATTGGTGTGGCTGAAATACCAACAGACCCAATGCCTATGGATATTGCCGATAGTTATATTATTCTTGAAAAAGATAAGAGTAAATGGACTTCTGCAGAGAGTAAAGAAGAACTCATAGAAAAAATACAAGAAAAAATATCAGTCGTTCCCGGCGTAAATTTCGTATTTACACAACCCGTGGAACTTCGTTTTAATGAATTGCTTACCGGTGTTCGTGAGGACGTGGCAATCAAACTGTACGGAGAAGATTTGGGTGTGTTAGCCGACAAAGTACAGGAAATCGCAGCAGTCATCAGAACTGTTCCTGGAGCGGCTGACCTCAATGTGGAAGCTACAAGCGGTTTACCACAAATGACGGTGGTATATAACCGCGCTAAAATGGCACAATACGGTGTAACCATTGATAAACTGAATGACTATGTAAGTGCTTCATTTTCTGGAGAAGAAGCAGGTGTAATTTTTGAAGGCGAAAAAAGGTTTGATGTGGTCATTCGTTTGGCAGAGGAATATAGACAAGACATCAATAGCTTAAAAAACCTTTTCATAGACCTGCCAAACGGTGCACAAGTACCTTTAAAGGAGGTTGCAGATATCAGCTATAAGCCCGGGCCAATGCAGATTTCAAGGGACAATACCTCTCGTCGTATTTCGGTAGGGGTCAATGTTCGTGGGCGCGATGTAAAATCGATGGTCGAGGAAATTCAACAAAAATTGGAAACGGACGTGAAACTGCCACCAGGTTATTTTGTAACCTACGGAGGTTCTTTCGAAAACCTTCAACGTGCTTCAGACCGATTGATGATTGTAGTTCCAATCGTTCTATTAACAATATTTGTTCTGCTTTACTTTGCTTTAAATTCAGTTACGCAAGCCTTGATGATCTATATGGCAGTGCCTTTGGCGACCATTGGTGGTGTTTTCGTTTTGTTGATTCGTGGAATGCCTTTCAGTATTTCTGCCGGAGTCGGGTTTATCGTGCTCTTCGGAGTTGCCGTATTAAACGGACTCATACTCATAAACAAATTCAATGAATTAAAAGATAGTGGAATGACAGACTTAAAAAAACGAATATACGAAGCAACGCACGAACGCTTACGTCCCATTTTATTAACAGCTATTACAACAATTATGGGCTTTATCCCAATGGCGATTTCTACCTCTGGTGGTGCAGAAGTACAGCGGCCTTTGGCGACAGTAGTCATTGGAGGAATGCTTACGGCAACGTTTCTGACCTTGGTGGTTATTCCTATTCTTTATTATTGGCTGGAATCACGAAAAGAAAAGAAGGATAATGATGGTGACGCAAGTTACATTAAGAAAGGCGCAACGGTTATTATTATATTATTGAGTTTGGGAGGTTTTTTAACCCCAAATGCAGCAAATGCACAGGACAACCAGTTGGCTCAAACCCTTACCTTGGAAGAAGCCATATCTATGGCCAAGGAAAATTATCCATCCCTTAAAGAGAGCCAAGCTTTTATTGAACGGGAAAAGGCTATGAAAGGAACAAGTTTTGATTTAGGAAGCACCTCTTTATATACCGGTAGAGAAGACCAAGGGGTGCAACAAGGAATATTGAGTACGTATGGTGTACAACAGGGCAATATTGATTTGCTTTCGGGTTTTTCAAAAAACAAGTTCTACAAAGAACGGGTTAAATTGGGCGAAAAATTCTATGCTGTCAATGAGCAGCAATTGATTCGTAATGTGATGCAGGCGTATGACCTTATCAATTATAACAAGGCACAATTGCGTTTTGCGGAACAGTTGGACAGTGTTTATGCCAACTTTAGGACGGCTGCCGAATTACGCTATGACACAGGGGAAACAGGCAAGCTGGAGTTTATTGCGGCTTCTTCCGAATATCAGCAGATTCAAGTATTAAGGCAACAAGCCTATGATGATATTGAAATTGCAAAAAGAGCATTGAAGCAGTATTTGGGCATTGACCAAGAAATTGAAACTGTGAATTTGACCTATGAACCAATGGATTTTTTGGCCAATTTGGATTCGGCTTCCGCAGCCAATAATCCTTTGCTTCAATATGCTATGCAAAATGCCGAAGTAAGCAAAGCGAATATAGGTGTTGAAAAATCCGAGTTCCTACCAAAATTCAGCATAAGCTATGATAAATTGAAGTACAATGATGTGTCTGGCTTTAGCGCATATCAAGCCGGTATTAGCATACCGCTTTGGTTCTTTCCACAGAAATCAAGGGTAAAGGCTGCCAAGGCAGATGCTATGGTTGCGGAGAACCAATATCTCGAACAAAAAGCAATGACCGAAAGTAGGGTTTCCCAACTATTAAAATCATTGGAAAAGACCAAAAAAACCCTTTCCTATTATGAGGAAGGCGCATTACTTTTGGCAGAACAGCAAATCGCTACGGCAGAACTGGCATCAAAAGAAGGTGAAATAGACTATGTAAACTATATTACAATTCTTAATAGTGCTATCAGAATCAAACAAAACCATTTGCAGTTTATAAATCAATTTAATCAGCAGTTCGTCGAGCTGCAATACCAACTGGGTAATCTATAATCTAAAAAAAGAAAAATGAAGAATATACTATTAGTAAGTACCGTATTATTTACACTTATGTTTATGAGTTGTAATGATGCCCAAAAATCTGAACTTGGGCATAACGAAGCCGAAGGTGTATCAAAAACCAATGAAGCTGGGGAAGATGTACACGGCGAGGAAGGCCACAATGAAGGAGAAGAAGAAGGTCACAGCGAGGAAGAAGGCGTTGTGGAACTCACAAAGCAACAGGCCGAAACCATTGGTTTGGAAATGAAACCTTTGGAGGAACGCAATTTAGGGAACAACATTAAGGTAACAGGAACGCTGGAACTTTTCCCACAGGACAAGGCGAACATAAGTCCTTTTGTTGGTGGAAATGTGAGTTCCATAAAAGTAATCCCTGGAGATAACGTAAAGAAAGGTCAGGTGTTGGCATATATAGAACACCCAGATATCATTGCTATGCAACAGGATTATCAGGAAAAAAATGACGAACTGGTCTTTTTGAAACAGGATTTTGAACGCAAGCAGACCCTTTATGATAAAGGTGTTTCTTCTGGCAAGGAATTTCAAATGGCACAGTCAAAATTTCGTTCTACAACATCCAGCGTCAATGGTTTGCGGTCCCAATTGAGACTGTTGAGCATTAACCCGGACAAAGTGGCGGATGGACAGATATATTCCGCTGTTCCCATTACCTCGCCTATAAGTGGGTATGTGGATGAAGTAATGATTAGCCTTGGCGATTACGTGGCACAACAATCCAAAATGTTCTCGATAAGCGACAACTCAAAAATTTATGTCAACTTCAAAGTATATGAGAAGGACATAAAGCAAATCAAGCAAGGGCAACAGATATATTTTTCCACGGCCTCTCGTCCAGATGAACTGCTTAAGGCAACCGTTCGGTCTGTAGGTAAAACCTTCAATACAGACCCAAAAGCTTTGGAAGTTCTGGCAGATATTGAAAACAAGGATAAAAACCTATTGCCGGGTATGTATGTGGAAGGGCGCATAGTGCAGGGCGAGAAAAAGGGTTTTGCCGTACCGGAAGCTGCCATTATAAAAGAAGGCGAGCAATCCTTCATTTTCATTTTGGATGAAGATGAAGAAATGAAAGCGGGCAAAATGAAATTCAAAATGATACCCGTAACGGTCGGTATTACTGATTTAGGCTTTGTTGAAGTCAACCTGCCTGCCGAAGTTTCAAAGGATGCCAAAGTCGTGATAAACGGAGCTTATAACCTGTCTTCGGAAATGGTCAAGGGCGAACTGGAACACGGACATTAATTCAATAATAATCAAAGATTTTGATTCCGAGTTTGTTTATCGTCTTAATTAGTTAGTTAAAAATTAGAAAACAGGCTCGGTTCAAAATCGATTAAAAATTTAAAAAATTCATAATATGAAGGAAATAAAAGCATAGATAAAACCGAACCGAATCCAAAGAGTCATTGAAGCACTTTCTGACAATGGATTTGAAAGTATGACCCTTTCACAAGCAGAAGGCACGGGCGCATTCAAGGCAAAAGGTGCAAGACCGTCGCTAGATTTTCACGTAACAGATAGTCCTGTGGTAAAATTGGAATTGGTCTGTCAAAATGAGGAAGCCCAAGCGGCCATTGAAACAATTATAGCCAACGCCAAAACCGACGGGCCTGGAGATGGTATTATTTATATAGCAAATATTGAAGATGCGTTTCAAATTAAAACAGGAGATTCCTTAAAACGGCACGACCTGTAAATCTCTTTTTAAACAAATGGAAAAAATAGTTCAATTTTTAGAAAGCAAAGGAATACGACCTACAGCTATGCGCCTTATGACCTATAAGCGGTTGGCAGAGTTGAATGTGGCCATCAGCCTTGGCGACTTGGAAAAAGATTTTAAGGTCAGTGAAAGAAGTACCCTATTTAGGACTATGAAAGCGTTTGAAGAAAAAGGGATTGTGCATCAAATCGAGGATGGGACAGGGGTTATAAAATACGCCCTTTGCGAAGAAAATTGTGAATGCGAGGTCGGCAACGACCTTCATTTGCACTTTCATTGCAACAATTGTAATGAGACGGTCTGTTTAACAGAACATAAAATCCCTCACATCAACTTACCTGATGGTTATATTACCGAGGATATCAACTTGGTGGTAAAGGGTATCTGCGAAAAATGCAGTGGCAATTTGGTTTAAACGTTTGGTTTTTAAATTCAATTATCATTTATAAATAATGAGCAATGATAACAATCTATAAAAAAGAGGCTACTGTATATATGGTAGCAGAGAATAAGCTGGATGCCAAGGATTATGAAAACTTGATACCAGTCTTAACAGAACATATAACTGCCCATCCACAAGTGTATTGGTACATCGAGATGGAAAATTTTGAAGGCTGGACAGCAGAGGCATATTGGAAGGGAATTGAATTAAACCTTCCGAATGAAAAGCATTTAAAGCGTGTTGCTTTGGTGGGTAGCGTTAAATGGCAAGAACAATTTACCGAGGTATTGCTTCCTTTTTCAGAAGCTCATATAAAATTTTATAAGACCGAAGAAAAAGAATTGGCCAAAGAATGGATAGAAATAGAATAACATAAAAAATGGATATACTATTGATTTAAAAACAGAAACACTATGATGGACGATTGGTATTTTGGAGGAATGCACTGGATATGGTGGGGACTTTGGATAATCCTCATCTTTTGGATATTCCTAATTCCTTACCCCACCCCGGGACAGAAACGGAAAAAGGATAGTGCGATGGAAATCCTGAGGGAACGTTTTGCACGGGGCGAAATAAGCAAGGAAGAGTTTGAACAGCGAAAGAAACTGTTACGGGAAAACAAGAAAAAATAAACTGCAATGAAACCGCCTAATGGCATACATAATCAAAAAAGAGGAGGGCTGAACAGGCAAGGACTTCTTATTGCTATTGTTTTAGGGTTTGCGGTGGGCATAATCATTATACAGCCATTGGGCATTTCCCTATTCCAGTATGACCAGAGCGGTGATACGGGCAATTGGTGGTATTTGTTCAAAAATGCAGTTGGGCAAGCTCTTGGATTTGGAGATGTGGACCAAATCCTAAAAAATATCCTGTTTGGTATTATGGGAAGCAGTCTCGCCCTGATGTTCTATACAAGAAAAACAATATTTCAACTAAATAGGGAGGCAGTCGGAATAACCTTGATAAGGGAATTATTGGACAAAGGTGAAAACCACGAGGTAGAATTCAAAAGCACCTTGCGGTGGGACCTTCGACAAGGTAAGGTAAACAAAGCCTTGGAAATGGTAGTGGCAAAGACCATTGCGGGATTTATGAATACCGAAGGCGGCCATTTGATTATAGGAGTTGACGATGAAGGCCGTATCCTGGGGCTCGAACAAGATTACGGTACTTTAAAGAAACCGGGCAAGGACGGATTTGAACAGTATATAATGCAGTTGGTGTCCTTCAATTTAGGCACGCATTTTTGCCCTTTGGCAAAGGTGACCTTTTACCAATTTGAAGAAAAGGATATCTGTTATGTAAGGGTCTACAAATCGCAAAAACCAGTGTATTTGAACCTGGGCGACCGTTCTCATTTCTTTATCAGAACTGGGAACGGTACCCGTGAGTTGGATATGCCCGAAGCATTAGATTATATGGAAACACACTTAAATTAAACAATATGGGATTTTTAAAACATTTATTAAGAGGAAGTTATGGTCATCATTCCAACAAGCATCAACGTAAAAATAATGACCCAAGATTTGATGAACCCAAGGTTGTTGTGAGATGTATAAAATGCGGCAAAAACAATCCTGAAAATGCTTCTTTTTGTCAACATTGTGGCGAGCCTTTAGGTAAAGTAAAATGCAAAAGTTGTGAAGAACCAATACCTATGGATGCAAAATTTTGTTCTAAATGTGGCACTGAAGTATAGTTAAAAACCTTATAAAAAAGAACTCTAACTTTTACCAATATTTCATATATAGCTTTAGGTTAAAGATTTATAGCAAGAAAGTTTATGACATAATTGGAATACAAAATGTAAATAACCGAACTATATGAAATTAATGAATGACAGATTGTACCACAAAATATTCAACGGTGCCATTATTATGATTTTAATTATAACTGTTTCTTTGGGAATCGGGATGCTTGGGTATTATTATTTTTTGAAATTAAGTTGGATTGATAGCTTTTTAAACGCTTCAATGATTCTTACAGGAATGGGTCCCTTAGATGAAGCACAAACCGATGCTGGCAAATTGTTTTCTGGAATTTATGCCTTGTATTCTGGGATAATTTTCCTTTCGGCCATAGCAATCTTTATCTATCCCATTATTCAAAAAATTGGGAAAAAATTTGAACACCACCACTAATAACAATTATAATTTCTCAATATGCTCTTAAATAAAAGAATATCCATTGTCAATTTTATTAAAACCATAAAGTTTGATATTGTATTTATTGTATCTTATGCTGTAGCTGTGGGTATTTTGGACCAATATGGTTTTTTGTCAAAAATCTCTATTCCAATTGGTGTTACTGCTGTTTTTGGCACTGCGGTAGCTTTGCTTTTGGGTTTTCGAACCAATCAAGCTTATGAGCGCTGGTGGGAAGCCCGTATTATATGGGGCGCAATTGTGAATGATTCCCGAACACTGGTCAGACAATGTGTTTCATTTTTCAAAAGGAGCAACGGGCAGTACGATATTTTGGTCAATGAAATGACCAACCGTCAAATAATCTGGTGCTATGCATTGGGTGAATCATTGAGAAAACTACCCTTTTCCCCCAAAGTTAAGGAATACCAAAAATCTTATAAGTTGGAGTCTTTTAATATTCCAAATACTTTATTGTCAGAACATTCTGAAACTTTGCTAAAAGCAAAAGAAAACGGTATGGTCAATGATTTTCAGCAGGTACAAATAGACAGTACCATAGCCAGATTATGTGATTCTATGGGCAAGTGCGAACGTATAAAAAACACGGTCTTCCCCAAAGCACATAGTTTATTAATCCATTTAATCATTTATGTATTTGCCACAATGTTACCATTTGGTCTGTCAGACCAATACCTGGCGGTGGAAATAAGTCTAACTATTGGAATACCGATTATTTTCGTTGCCATTGAAAAAACATCCATTTTGATGCAGGACCCTTTTGAAAATCGACCTATGGACACCCCTGTAACCGATTTGGCTACAACTATTGAAATAAATCTTAAACAAATGATAGGGGATGAGGATATTCCGATCAAAGAAAAAGCGAGCGAATATTATATACTGTAAAGGGTCAACTTTAAAATTTTATAAAATGAAAAAACTAAAAATGAAAATTCCCGTAATCCTTCCACAGGTACCGGACGAAAAAGATGCCTGCGTCAACAGGCTCATCAATAAACTAAATGGCCGTGAAGGTATTGACAATGTGCACGTATCCGATAAAAAAATGGACGGTGTGCCGCTACTCTGTTTTCACTATGATCCGGATATCATCTCCATTGACCGCATCCAGCACCTGGCTGAACGTACCGGGGCGGAAATTACCGAGAAATATGGCCATTTGCTCATAGAGGTCAATGGAATAAGGCATACCCGCCACGCCCGCCTGGTGGAAAAAAAACTGCTTGACATTGATGGGGTATTGGAAGCTTCTGCCAATGCCGGGGGAATGATCCGTCTGGAATATGACAAGCGTGAGACCAGTTTTGAAGGGATAAGCGCAAAGCTCGAAAAGGAAAACCTAAAAGTCAATAAAAGCTCCTCTGCCGATGAAAATGGTTTTGCACCTGCGGAAAAGAATCCTGAAAATTTAAATAAAAAAAAGGCAAAGGGCAAAGAAGAACAAAAGCATAAAGATAACGAAGTCCAGAATCATAAGGAAGGTGAAAGCCACGGGGCCGGGGAAGAACATTCCCACGCCCACGGTGGTATTTTTGGCAAGAATACCGAACTTATTTTTGCCATCATTTGCGGTACGCTTCTGGGCATTGGTTTTGGCCTTTCCTACGTGGAATCAATACCGGATTGGGTTAGCTTATCTTTATACGTCGGTGCTTACTTTTTTGGAGGGTACTTTACGGCGAAAGAGGCTATACAGACCGTAGCCAAGGGCGGCTTTGAAATCGACTTCTTGATGTTGGTTGCCGCCATCGGTGCCGCAGCTCTGGGCGAATGGGCAGAAGGTGCCTTGTTGCTGTTCCTGTTTAGTTTGGGGCACGCCCTTGAACATTATGCAATGGAAAAGGCCCGAAAGTCCATTGCGGCACTGGCAGATTTAGCACCAAAAACGGCATTGCTGAAAAAAGATGGCAAGACAGAAGAAGTCGGGATTGAAAAATTAAGTATAGGCGATATCATTGTGGTCAAGCCCAATAGTAAAATATCCGCAGATGGCGTCGTGGTCAATGGAAAAAGCAGCGTCAACCAGGCACCTATTACTGGGGAAAGTGTACCCGTGGACAAAATTCCCGTGGAAGATACGAGCAGGGACTATTCGGCAGACGATGATATCAAGGACGAAAATCGGGTATTCGCTGGAACTATCAACGGTAATAACACGCTGGAAATAAAGGTAATCAAGGAAGCCAAAGACTCTACACTATCCCGACTGGTCAAACTGGTTAACGAGGCGCAGACCCAGAAGTCCCCTACCCAACTGTTGACCGATAAGTTTGAAAAATACTTTGTACCATCCGTACTGATACTGGTGGGTATCCTGCTCTTTGCCTTTCTGGTCATTGATGAACCGTTTAGTGCAAGTTTTTACCGTGCAATGGCGGTATTGGTAGCCGCCAGCCCCTGTGCACTGGCCATTTCAACACCAAGTGCTGTATTAAGCGGGGTTGCAAGAGCGGCTCGTGGCGGGGTACTTATCAAAGGTGGGCGACCGCTTGAGGATTTGGGGGTCATTACGGCTTTGGCTTTTGATAAAACGGGCACGCTTACAGAAGGCAAGCCCAAACTTACCGATGTAGTACCATTAGGGGATATTGAAGAAAATGAACTGTTAAAGATAGCTGTTGCTGTTGAAAATTTGAGCGACCACCCTTTGGCCAAAGCTGTCGTAAGGGATGGGAAAGAGCGTCTGAAAGGTACTGATATTAACGATGCGTCAGATTTAGAAGCTGTTCTTGGAAAAGGTATCAAAGCTTCTTTGGGCAAGGATAAAATCTATATTGGAAACCTTGACTTGTACGAAGACCTCGATGAAGCAAAACCACCCGAAGAAATATCGAATAAAGTAAAAGAACTTGAAGGTGGTGGAAATACCACAATGCTCATAAGAAGGAACAAAGAATATATCGGTATCATCGCCCTGATGGATACCCCACGGGAAGCGGCCAAGGAAACACTGAAAAAATTAAAGGAAATCGGCATCAAACGGATGATAATGCTAACCGGGGATAATCAAAAGGTTGCCGATGCCGTTGCTAAAGAAATTGGGTTGACCGATGCCTGGGGAAGCCTGTTGCCAGAGGAAAAGGTTGATGCCATTAAAAAATTAAAAGAACAGGAATCCAAAGTCGCAATGGTAGGCGACGGTGTGAACGATGCCCCTGCAATGGCAAACAGCACCGTAGGAATCGCAATGGGTGCTGCGGGCAGTGATGTAGCATTGGAAACAGCTGACATTGCCCTAATGGCCGATAAACTGGAAACCCTGCCCTTTGCCATAGGTTTGAGCAGGAAGGCAAAAACCATTATTAAGCAAAACCTTTGGGTAAGCCTCGGTATTGTGGCATTGCTCATACCATCGACCATTATGGGTTGGGCCAATATCGGTATTGCAGTGGTCATCCACGAAGGCTCAACGTTACTTGTGGTTTTTAATGCGTTAAGGCTTTTGGCTTATAAAAAATAAATTTAATAAAAAAGGGTTGCTTTTGAAAAGGTTAAAATGACCAAAACGGAAAAGATACTATCATATCACGGGATTCGACCTACTAAAATGAGGTCGAAGATATACAAGTTCCTAAAAAGGAAACAAAGTGCCGTGTCCTTTTCCGATTTGAAAAAGGCCTTTGTTCAAAAGAGCGAAACCAATAAAACAGCAAACAGAACGACCTTTTATCGCAATCTCAAGATTTTTGAGGATAAAGGGTTGATTCATCAGATTAATGATGGGGTCGGAGTGGCAAAATATGCGATTTCTGATGAAAACGCCAAAGGTAAATACGGTACAGATTTACATATGCACTTTCATTGTACCGATTGTAGGAAAACAATCTGTTTACCAAATAAAATATCGGAAGAGAGCTTGCCAGACGATTATGAAGTGAACGATGTGAACCTTGTATTGAAAGGAATATGTGAAAAATGCAGGAAAAAATAACAGGTGGGAGTACTTGAACCTTGAACCTTTGCGCCCAATGGTCCAGTTCAGGTTTTTTCCACCCTCTTTAACTAAAAAATATGGCAGAACTAAAAAAATCTTTGGGTACGCTTCGACTTACCTTTTATGGCGTTGGCACGATTGTGGGTGCAGGAATCTATACCGTGATTGGTGCAGCTGCTGGACAAGCGGGCACAGACCTTTGGTTGAGTTTTATTTTTGCAGCAATTGCGGCTAGTGTCTCTGCAATGTCCTATGCAGAGTTGTCCTCTACCTATCCCAATGCTGGTGCGGAATTTATTTTTGTACGCAAGGCATTTCCAAAAATTGATATTCCGTCTTTTCTCACGGGTTGGACGATTGCGTTTCATAGTTCGGCCACCATTGCAGCCGTGTTACTTGCCTTTTCGGGGTATTTCAATACGTTTTTTAATATGCCCTCTCTTCTAATAAGTTATGGCATTTTATTGGTGTTGTCATTAATTAGTATTACAGGCATCACAAAATCGTCGACAGCAAATATTATTATGGTCAGCATTCAACTTTTGGGATTGTTATTATTGATAGTATTTGGACTTTTGGAAACTGGTCCACCCAAAGCAGAATTTTTTAAAATTGAATCGATTTCTGGAACTTTGGCGGCCACAGCTACACTGTTCTTTATCTATACTGGTTTTGAACATATGGCAGCTTTGGGTTCGGAAGTTAAGAACCCAGGGAAAACAATTCCCCGTGCATTTTTAATGACTATGGTAATAACTACAATAATTTATTTATTTATTGCTTTTACGGTTTTGAATATTGCAGACCCTTCCGCTTTGGCAAACGTGGATTCGCCACTTTCTCTTGCAGCTTCCAATCTCAACAATTGGTTGCCTGTGGTATTGGCTATCGCTGCACTTTTTGCTACGGCTAATGCTGCTTTTAGTGGTATCATATCCATAAGTAGGCTGCTTTTTGGAATGGCCAGTGTCGGAGAACTTCCAAAGTTTATGACCAAAACCAATGCACAGAAAGTACCGTGGGTTACTACTATTGTAGTTATGGCAGCAGTTGCGGGATTTTTATTGTTGGGCGATATTAAGATTGTAGCAGGTATGTCTTCTTTAGGCGCTTTACTTGTTTTTGTTGCCGTAAATGTCGCACTTATCGTGCTTCGGTTTAAAGCACCAGAGCAAGAACGACCATTTAAAGTTCCTTTGGCTATAGGACGAGTGCCGATTTTACCCATTTTGGCGATACTTATAAGTCTATCATTGATAATCCAATTTAATTGGCAGGTTTATTCAGCGTTCGTAGGTGCTGTTATCGTGGGTATTGTGCTTGATTATTTTTTGGACAAAAAGTCAAAAGATGAAATAGACCCTGAAAAAGAAAAGGAACTTTTTAACCATTAAAATGAAGCTATGGACTGGATGTTTGAAGATTTTAAAACTGACCTAGATACCTTAAATCCTATTGTACGAGAAAAAGCCCTGTCCATAGCAAAAGAACTAATTGAAAAAAAAGATATTTCAGCAAAAGAAGCTTTATCAGAAGGCATCATAAGGGCGGAAGAATGGTTTTACGATTTAGAAGGATAATTATTAATTAAAAACTATATAAAATGTTACAGATAATCGAATTAAAAGAAAAAAATATTGTTGCAACAAAAGCTTCGGGCAAATTGAGAAAAGAAGATATAGAAAAAATCCATCCACTTATCCACGCCATACTGGACAAAGGAATGAAAGTCCGGTGGTATTTTGAGATGGTCAACTTTACAGGTTGGGATTTACCTGGTTTATGGGAAGACCTAAAAATGGACACAGCCCACGCCACGGACTATGAAAAAATGGCAGAATTGGATAACCCAATTTATGAAGCCTTTTACCAATGCCGATATTAAGTATTTCAATATAGACCAAAAGGAAGATGCCAAAAATTGGATTGAGAGCCAGTAAGCTTACTTCCGTAAAAGACAGACGATGAATAAAAAAAGCATTCTTATTACCATTTTAATTGGGTTTGCCATAGGTGTTTTTATCCTTCAACCTTTTGGGATAACAATTTTCACGTTTAGCAGCCAGAATTACGAAATCAATTGATGGCAATATTTAATAAATAATTTCATTGAAATTTTAAATATCAATGGGAATCAAATTTTTGAGAACACTCTGTTTGGCTTATTAGGTGCAAGTGTTGCGCTAATTTATTATTTCGGTAAACGAGAAAAGGATATAGATAACAAGTAGCGGTAAATCGTTATAGGAATGAGCGAAATTTTTTATTTAAATAAGTTAAGTGAAAACTTAATTAATAGCAGGCAGCTTTTATGATGCTTTTTAAAGCAAAATGATTAATAGTATTAAAAGCAAAAGTAGAAGCTGCTTTTTTAAATTATACAAGTAAAGATGCGCATTATGAATATTAAACATTGTTTTTTAATAATCTTGTTGGTTAGTTATTATAAGGTAAATGCCCAAAAAGTTTATACAACTGAAGAAGGTCATATTATGATGATGACTTTGGTTGATGATAAACCCATCAAGGCAGAAAGCCATAAATTGGCACTATATCTTGATTATGATTCCAAAGTGGTCAATGGTGTACTCGACCTTAAGACTTTATCAACATATAGTCCTAAAATCAATGCCCTTTTAGAACAGCGGGAAGACCCTTTAATACTTCGGTTTACTGGCACTATTCCATCACAGGATTTTTTATCAAAACGGCACGACCCTATCAACTTTAATTGGCTGATAGATGTTACTTATCAAGGGAAATCCTTTAAATCACAATTTAAAGCAACCATTACCCATATAGAACAAGGAGTAAGTATGTCCTGCCTGATAAGTGCAACCGGACAATTATTGGTTTCAAATACTGGTTTGGATTCCTTAATAGAGGGTATCGATGATACCATAGAGGTGCAGTTTGCCCAATTGGTGTTGAGATTGGAATGACTGTGAATTTAAATAAAATTATAATTGATATAAATGAAAAAAAAGAAACTGAATTTAAGAGATTTAAATAAAACTTCATCCGATAATCACAAGCGCAATGATGGCCACAACCATAGCAGTCCGGAAAGTATAGGGAAATTTAAAATTTATGTACCAGCAATTTTCAGCTTTGTAATGCTGATTATTGGTATTGCGATGGATTATTTTGACGTAGCTTTTTTTAAAGATTGGATACGTATTGTCTGGTATGCAGTCGCATATCTTCCAGTAGGTTTTCCTGTGATAAAGGAAGGTTGGAACAGCATCAAAAATGGCGATTTCTTTACCGAGTTTTTATTGATGTCCATCGCAACCATAGGTGCATTCGCCATTGGCGAATATCCCGAAGGTGTGGCAGTAATGTTGTTTTATGCGGTAGGCGAATTGTTCCAAAGTGCCGCCGTTAAAAGAGCCAAGAGAAGCATCAAGGCATTACTAGATGTAAGACCTAATGAAGCCTTGGTCTATAGGAACAACAATTATGTTTCTGTAAATCCCGAAATCGTTGCTATTGGCGAAAAAGTGCAAGTCCGTGTGGGCGAAAAAATTCCTTTGGATGGTATTTTATTGTCCGAAAAAGGCTCGTTCAATACCGCAGCATTAACGGGCGAAAGCAAACCTGACACCATTGCAAAAGGAGAAAAAGTATTTGCAGGAAGCATCAACCTTGATGGCGTTATTGAAATCGAAACCACCAAGGAATTTAAAGACAGTTCCATTGCCCGAATCCTTGATATGGTCCAGAATGCCACGGCTCGTAAATCAAAAACCGAATTGTTCATTAGAAAATTTGCAAGAATCTATACACCTATTGTGGTATTCTTGGCGATTGGATTAACATTTTTGCCCTACTTTTTTGTGGATGATTATGTGTTTAACGATTGGTTATATAGAGCATTGATATTCTTGGTAATTTCCTGTCCGTGTGCCTTGGTTATCTCTATTCCGTTGGGTTATTTTGGTGGATTGGGAGCAGCTTCAAAAAATGGAATTCTCTTTAAGGGAGCATCTTTTTTAGATGAAATGACAAGGATAACCACAGTGGTAATGGACAAAACCGGAACCGTGACCAAAGGTGTTTTCAAAATCAAGGAAATAAAAACCATTGATTGGGATGAACCCGAATTTATGAAATACCTAATGGCAATGGAAGAACAATCCACCCATCCCATTGCCAAGGCCATAATGGAATATAAAGCCGATGGCGAAGATTTTCAGGCAAAAGAAGTAACCGAAGTCGCGGGTAAAGGATTAAAAGGCAAAGTAAATGGCAAAACGGTCTTGGTAGGCAACAAAGCATTGATGACTTCAAATAATATCGAAGTTCCATCTGAAACCGACAACATTGTAGAATCCATCGTAATGGTTTCCATTGATGGTAAATTCGCTGGCTATGTCATCATTGCAGACGAATTGAAAGAAGATGCCCACGAAGCCATCAAACAAATTAGAGAATCTGGAATTTCCAAAATCATAATGCTTTCCGGCGATAAGGATTCCATAACCCAACAAGTGGCAAAAGAAATGGGTATTGATACTGCAAAAGGCGGTTTGTTACCAGAAGATAAGCTCAACGAAGTTGAGCATTTGAAAAAACAATTTAATACTAAAGTAGCCTTTATAGGCGATGGCATCAACGATGCACCGGTTTTGGCAGCGAGCGATGTTGGCATTGCAATGGGTGGTTTGGGCAGCGATGTGGCGATAGAGACCGCAGATGTAATCATCCAAACAGACCAACCAAGTAAAATAGCTAGAGCCATAAAAATAGGACGTTCTACAAGACGCATCGTTTGGCAGAATATTGGGTTGGCCTTTGGTGTAAAAGCAGTGGTTTTGGTTTTGGGCGCAGGTGGTCTGGCAACGATGTGGGAAGCAGTTTTTGCCGATGTAGGCGTGGCCTTGTTAGCCATTCTGAATGCGGTTCGATTACAGAAGATGAATTGGAAATAGTATAAAAGAATGTCTCAAAAAAGAAGAAATAGAAGAAACAAAAAAAATCGGAAATCATCGAATACCGACATCACAAAAAGAGATAAGGTCAAAGGTATTCTTATGATAATCCTTATGGTAATAGCCGCATTTCTGCTTTATTTTTTTGTGCTAAAAGGAAATATTCATAAGCATTAATGAATTAAGATAATAAAATATTCCAAGTGGTTTGTGTGGCTACAAAAATTGAAGTGGAAATGATTGATATATAGTAAAAATGATATTCTATGTCGGAAAATAGACGGAATAGACGAAATAAAAAAAGCAATAAAGTACCCTCTGTAAAAAATAGTATTACCAAAAAAGATAAAATAATTTGGATTAGTATTCTAATCGTTGTTATTGTGTTAATCTTCTTTGTACTGTTCTTGCAATTCCTAAAGTACTTTATATCTATTTAATTAATTACAATTTTAAATGCAACGTTATTGCAGAAGATTAAGTGAAAATAATGATACCCAGAATGAATGACGACAAATTACGACGATATATTAAAAAAATTAGACAATAAATTAGATATTCTTGAAATAGAAGAACAAGATATTTTACTCAAAGCTGAAAAAGGGATTAAACTTGCAAAACAGACCCTTAAATCAGTTAGAAGTATCGTAGTTGATTATGAATTTGAAACCAAATTAGAGGAAATTCATTTCTTTAAATGTACTAAACCAAAAATTTATAGCAAACTTATTTATTACGTAAAATTATTTAACATTGAAAGTAAAAGACCCAGGGGAAGCAATAAATCGCAAGTAAAGTATTTGAACAATTATATTGAGAAACTTCAAACCTACTTTAACGACAATCTTGATTTTTACCATTATTACCGCAGGGAAGCTACTGTATTTGATGAGCAATATTTTTTAAGAGGCAAGGCAGATATTCGGTTGTTCCCAGACTCATTTCACTTTTTTGTTGATGAAGAATTTGCAACAAGCCACGATAGTACCGTGGCCTCAATTTTAGCCTACGACCTTTTGATTGTACACTTAAAACGGGAAATTGATAAATTGGAGAATAATGGAAATTATGCAAGTTTAAGATTGTTACAAAGTAAAACCAAAATTACCTGGACAGCCCACAAAATATATTTAATTGAACTGATATACGCTTTGCACAGTACAGATGTCATTAATAATGGTACTGTTGACATTAAAGATATTGCCTATTTTGTTGAAAAAACATTTAAAGTGGACTTGGGCGATTATTACAGAGCTTTTTTGGAAATACGGATGCGTAAAAATGGCAGAACCAAATTTTTGGATATTCTGAAAAAGCAGTTGACCAAACGGATGGATGATACTGATAACGTAAAATAAAACACCCAAGATGCTTCAACTTGGGTGTTTCTTGTTTTATGGAAAATCTCATTTTATTTGGTGGTTTTTAGATAGGGTATTTTTTCTGAAGAAGTACCAAAACCCTCTATTGTATTACATTGAAAATGAGAGAAGAAAAACACCCAAGTAGGCCTAACTTGTGAATAAAATCCAGCAAACTACCCCAATTTTGTAGAACGAAAGTCAAATCAGGTCAGGGGCTATCATTTTAGATGAAAGCAAAACGGTAGTCCCTTTCTTTTAATCCGTTCTATTATGCCCACAAGTATTATTACCACAGACGACCTTCGAGAATTCAAAATGGAACTGCTCGATGATATCAAGGAACTACTCAATAGCCAATCTGGTCATATTACCAAAAGGTGGCTAAAATCCCCTGAAGTAAAAAAGCTTTTGGGAATCTCTTCTGGCACGTTACAGAATTTAAGAATTAATGGCACATTGCCCTACACCAAAGTAGGGGGTGTACTCTATTACGATTACGAAGAAATAATTAGCGTAATGGAAAATAATAAAGTTCATAACAAATTCTAAATCGTTTTGGAGCAGGTCAATTACATTAAGCACCTAAACGCTGTATTCTTACAATTCTCAAAGGATAGCCGTTTAAATCCCACGCACATAAGTTTGTACGTGGCATTGTTTCAATTATGGAACAACTATCACTTTCCGACAGAATTCTATATCAATCGAGAAGAAGCGATGCGGTTTTCCAAGATTGGTTCAAAAACTACCTACCATCGCTGCATCAAAGAACTACATCATTGGAAATACCTATTATACGAACCCTCACATAATCCATTTAAAGGCAGCAGAATCAAGATGTTCAATTTTGGGACAAGTGATGGACAAGCTCTGTACCCAAACCCTACCAATATCGGGACAAGCAATGGACAAGCGGTGGTATCTATAAACAAACATATACAAACAGGAAAAAACAAAGCAAATGATACTAAACTTGACAAGCCAAAAAATGAAAATGAAGTCATTGATTTTTTTGAAAAGGAAAATTGGCCAGAATTGGAAGCCAAAAAATTTTACAACCACTACCAAGGCATCGGTTGGAAAGTAGGTGGAAAAACAAAAATTGTCGATTGGCACGCCACAGCTCGAAACTGGATGATAAAGGCCGAAGAGCTAAAAGAAGAAAAAACAATGGTTGCAGTTAGCCAAAATACGGACAACCTAAAGACAAGTTCCAACAAAAATTATAATGAACCATTATGAATCCCCACAAACCACATATCATTACCGAGGGTAGCGTTCAATACACCTTGGGAGAACTGAAAGACAATCAAATGCTTTATGATTTTGATAAAATGCTAATTTATCTCAATGCCAAAGGAAAACTACTTTTTGGCAAGAAATTCAAAATTTTTGAAGAAGACCGTGATATTATATTCAAGCTCTGTAATTATTTTATCAGGGATGAAGCTAATTGCAAAAAATTAGACATCGACCGCGATAAAGGGATTTTGCTTTCTGGTCCTGTTGGTTGTGGAAAAACCAGTTTAATGAAACTGTTACGCCATATTGTGCCACATCAGAAATCGTATGAGGTTATACCCACACGAAACATTGCCTTTGCCTTTAATAATATTGGGTACACCATCATTGAAAATTACGGCGACAAAAAGTTTTATTGTTTTGATGATTTGGGTGTAGAACCCACCGGAAGGCATTTTGGAAAAGATTGTAATGTAATGGGCGAAATCTTACTTTCACGTTATGATTTATTTTTAAGTCATAAAACTAAAACACACGCAACTACAAACCTCAATGCTAAAGAACTGGAGGAACGTTATGGGAATAGGGTACGTTCAAGGATGCGACAACTGTTCAATTTAATTGCCTTTGATAAAAGCAGTCGTGATAAAAGGGATTAAATCTAATTTTGGTTTTCTTCCTCTAAAAGAAGTAGTTCGTGTATCATATCGCTTTCATCCAAATATTGAGCCAACCATTCTTGTTGGGAAAGCCAATTGATATACTCTTTATCAGATTCCCAAATAGCTTCAACATATTCCCCTCTATATTTACCGAAACTAAATTTCGTTCCAGAATCTTGTCCCTCAACTTCAGTATCGAACAATTTGTAATAGGTTTCTAATAAACCTTCTTCTCTACACCTGTAATACAGCCATTGTTTTTTATAGCCTTTGTATTGCCTTCTTTTTTCAAGATATTTTACCATTTCAACATCAGATAAGGCCTTAAATGAATTTCGTTTGGTTTTTGGTTTAAACAACCATCCAAAAGTCATCCCCAAAGTATTTTGAAGTACGTTCAAAAAGAAAATTGCAATTGCTCTCATTTTATTTGCACTAGAGTTTATAACACTCTAATTAGGCTTAATTTACGAAAAAAAACCAAAATTTTGACTTCCAGAAGTAAAGATATATTCTTAATAAAATTTTAACAATTTGTAGGAAACCGTAAGAATTTAAAAAGACATTTCAGTATATTTATAGGCGATTACGCTTAAAATATTAATGTTTAAAAAGCTAATGGGTTTTCATTGGCTTTTTTTGAATAAAAAGATTAATTTAGTCAAAACTGACTAATAAAGAGTAGTTTACAAGAACCGAAAGAGTTATCGGTAACGATTTAGTAATGGTGCTTACTACACTTGCTTTCATTCAATTACCTTGTAAATCATTACTGCAAATTTATAAAAAATAAAGGTAAAGCAGTGAAACTTTACCTTTATTTTTCGTCTTGCTCGTCCATCCTTTTGATAAGTGCATCCCGAAGACTATCGAGGAACTTTGTTCGGTTTATCTTCCTGCCTTTCAGTTCCAAATAGGAATGGTAGAAATCCCCTAAGTCAATATTAAACATATTCTCAAAGGTCTTGGCAATGATTTTAATGTCGGTGTTCCCGTTGTCAATGGAACCCTGCGAATGCAGTGAATAAATCAACTCAATGAGTGAAGTTTTGCTGCCCGTCCAGTTCAAAGGCGGGATTTCAAGTAGCTTTCTGTGGTTGTTATTGTTCAACTGGTCTTCGAGGTAAACCTGTATCAAGTCGTTGGCAATAATCTTAGCTACCTTGTAATCGTGTGAGGTTGTGAAATTATGGTCGGCTTCAAAATAATACGTGTCTAAACTCAACTTTATATCGTGCTTGCCTCGCAAAAAGAATTTATTGTCGAGGTGAGTGCTGTTGGTTCTGTAATACTTGTAAAATTCCAGATTGGCATCAAAATACCGCTTGATTTTGGAAAGCTCTACATTAAGATATTTCTTGATGGTTTTATCCCCTCCACGTGGTCTTTTCGTTTCAATCTTGTAAATCGCATTGAAGTAAATGAGCTTAGATACTAACTGCGGCTTTAGCTGTTTGAAAAATAGTATTTCTTCATCATCATCTTTAAAGCCATTTCTCTTGATATACTTCTTTATCTCTTCGAGCTTCTGCAATACCAGTACAATAGCATTTTCATACGCTACCAAAGAATTATTCGGCTCATAGGTCAATTCATTTATTCTGTCGTCTAATTCGTTTATTATAGTATGGCAATAATCTATCATAGAAATTGGTATTTAAGTGAAACCAATAAAAAGGATAAAATGAGGCAGCAATTGCAGTTAGCCTACAATAATTGCCTCATTTTAGTATGTATTGAAAGGGTATGAGAAAGCCCTATCCTTTATTAGAAACCGGATAGGGCTAAGAGATTAAACCGCTAATGGTTCTGCTTTAAAGCCTTTTCTCTTAACAATGGCAACTATTTCATCTTGTGTTATGCCCTCTGATTTTACGGTAAGGATTTTGTCATTATTGGCTGTATCTACATTCCATTCGCAGATACCGTCTGCGCTGTCTAAATCCGCTTTTACCTTTGATACACAACCGCCACAATTAAGATTGGTCTTGAACTGAAATTCTGTATTTTCCATATTTTTTTAAACTTTATTTACTATTGTTTTGAACTGTCGCAAAATTCAACATAATCCCAAAGTCTGCTATTGTGATATTCCGGGTTTAATTTGTGACATTTACTGTTTTCCTGTTGCAGACTATTAATGTTTGTGGGCGTGGTGGCTGTGGTCTTCTGCCGATTTTTCGCCCTCTGATACGGTAATCGTGAAATCTGCCGTATGTACCACGTTGTTTATTTTGAACTGTACCCACATTCTGTAAAGCCCTGCTTTTTTGATAAGCGTTTCGGCATAGATTGGGAAATTCTCTTTTGATACCGGGTGTATATGTAGAAAATCTTTATCGGCTTTGCCTATCATTACGATATGGGCAGTCGCTCCGAGATAGTTCTGCATATCCTTTTCCTCTAATTTCTTGCCGTCTTTTTCTACCGAAAATTGCAAGCCCTGATTTCTGTTTGTTTTAAAGTCTTCGCCGTTAAGTAGTGTTACCGTAAAACCATCTACGGTTGAAACCAATTTTGTCTTTAAATCGGCTGTTTGTATTGCTGCCGTACCTTTTACCTCAATGGTTTGCTTATTAACCTCTCCCTCGGCTCCGTTCGGTTTGTAGTCGGTAAATAACAGGTATTTACCTGCTGCTGGGAATGTTTCTGAAACCTTATAAGAACCGTCTGCCTGTTCTTCGGGGTGGATATGGTCAAACCAGGTCAGTTCTTCATTCACTACCAAAAGGTGCATTTTCATTTCGTGCACTACTTCCAACGGCACATTTTTACCGTGTTCACTAATGGCGATGGATAGATTAGTTGGTTTACCTGCTTCCACATTTTGCGGGTTGGCAGCCACTTTTACTTCATACTGACTTTTCTCTTTATTAACAGGGGTCAAAGCCATACCACATTTAGGGCATTTATCGCCTTTGTTTCCTTTTACTTCCGGGTGCATCGGACAAGCGTATGCGCTGTCGTGATTTGCGTGCTGATGTGCATTCATATCCTCTGATTTTTTATTATTACTTTCTGAATTGTTGCAGGCAGATAACGCTGCCAGTGAAACAACCGTGCTTAGTAATATGGTTTTTAAATTATTCATTTATTTATCTCTCTTATTACAATACAAATTTCCGCATTAAATGGGTTGTATCTATTGTGATATTCTTTGTTTGATTTACGATTTTTACTGATTGCTAATGCTGTTCTTTTGGCTCATTACAATCCTGATAACCGCTATCAATGTGATTATAAGCATAGGTATCAGTACAATGTTTACGCCATTCCAACCCCAGTAATTGAACAGGCTACCTGCAAAGAAGCTCGCAATACTGATGACTGCAAAAACCGTGAAATCGTGGAAAGCCTGTGTTTTTTCTTTCTCTTCGGGTCTGTACACTTTGGTCAGCAATGATGAGCCACCGATAAACAGGAAGTTCCAACCTAAGCCCACGATGAACAATGCGGAAACGAAATGCGCAAAGCCTGTTCCCATCAGGGCAATGATGATGTACAGGAACAAAATCGCCAAGCCGGAAATAATGATACGGTAAACGCCGAATTTCTGAATGAGCATACCTGTAAAGAATGACGGCAGGAACATACCCAATACGTGCCACTGGATAACCGTTGCGGAACTATCGGACGAATGCCCTACGCTGTGCATCGCTATCGGGGTAACGGTCATAGACATTCCCATTACGGCAAATGCGGTAGATGATGCCAGTATTGCAAGTATGGTATCTTTATTCTTAATGATTTCTTTTAACGGGCGACCTTTCTTAACTGCTTCATTGGTTTGTACCGCAGATGTTCTTTGCAATTTTAAAAAGGAAACAACGCCCAAAGCGACCACGCTTAACAAGATAATGGAAAAGTAGGAATAAGCGTAAGGAACCGCCCCTAAATGCTGTGTAAACCTCGCTAAGTTGGGTCCGGCGAAAGCCGCAACAACGCCACCTGCAATAACAAAAGAAATTGCCTTGCTTTTCGCATAGTCGGGAACGGCATCAGCCGCAGCAAAACGGTAGTATTGCGAAAAGCCTTGATAAGCACCAATGAGCATATTACCTACTGAAAACAGCCAAAAGGAATTTTGGATAATACCGTACCACGAAACCAAACCCGATAAAACACCTATCAGTGTACCTATCATAAAGGCATTGCGCTGACCTAATTTTCTAATAATGAGGGATGCGGGTATCATCATACCTGCCGTACCTACGGTAATCATTGCCAATGGCAAGGTCGCCAGATTTTTATCGGGAGCCATTTGTAAGCCTACCACACCCGAAAGCGTAATGACCAATATGGATGCAGTCTGGAACAATGCCTGCGAGGTAAACAGGAGATACACGTTGTTCCATTTTATTTTTGCTGTCATAATCTTAAAATTTATGATGCAAAATTGGCAATTTGCTTCGGGCTGCCTATTGTGATATTTCTTGTTTGATTTGTGAGGTTTACTGATTTAGCCCGGTATAGTAAATGCAAAAAGGTCATAGCATAACCGCTACAACCTTTGTCTGTTTTATGAATAAAATCCTTTAGTAATTGAGCGAAAGCCCTGCACCAAAGCCCATATCACTATCATAGTGCGCTCTGATACCGATATGCCTTGTCAGGATGTACCGCAGGTCTGCCATATATTCCAAATCGGTATTGACCATAAACCCGGCTCTTAACCGTCTGGAGATAGGTATATCCTCCCGCATCAATGATACCCTGAAAATACCGTCGTGGTAAACTTCTGCCTGTACGTTAACCAACATCGGCAAGGTGTACATTACTCCTAAGCTCACAGCAGCCCGGTTGTCTTTTTTATTGACCTGCCCGAAGAGGTTTTTCTCGTGCTCGTCCATACCCATTCTGCGGTATCGCCAGTCGAACCCGACAAAAGGCATCAGCCATTGCATTTTACCGATGTAACGCCCTAAATGGGTTTCCACCTCATAACCGTGCATATCGTTGTAACCTAAACGCCATTCCGTGCCTAAGCTGTAACGGGCATTCATCAGCATTGCTTCCCCGTCTATACCATTGGTAGCGAAATCGCTCTGCGCCATTAAATGCGGCATATTGCTTTCACGCTGTAACATTTTATAGGCTTTAGCCTTGTTGGGCAATTCGGGATTTTTATAATCGTCCACTGTAAACACCCGGTTCATTCCCGCCATCATATGATACAGGATATGACAATGGAAAAACCAATCGCCCTCGGTATTGGCAAGGAACTCAATCGTATCGGTTTCCATCGGCATAATGTCGATGATGTTTTTCATCGGTGCATTTTCGCCGTGCTCATTCAGCACCCTGAAATCAAAGCCGTGCAGGTGTATCGGGTGGCGCATCATCGAGTTATTATAAATCGTAATCCTCAATACTTCGCCTTTTTTAACAGGTATCTTATCTGTTTCTGCCAAAACCTTGTTATCCATACTCCAAACGTAACGGTTCATATTTCCCGTTAATGTAAATTTCAGTTCCTTAACCGGGGCATCAGCCGGAAGCGTGGTATTATGCGGCGATTTCAGCATTGCGTAATTAAGCGTTTTAATGTCGCTTAACGCATTGGCATTATAACGGTTGTGGTCTTCGTCGCTATTCATCTTATGGTCGCCGTGATGCTCCATAGACGGCGCTGTATCCTTATTTTTTTTGCTCTTTTCCTCGCCTGTAATCTCCGGGTACATCACTACGTTCATATCCATTTGGTTCAGGCTCATATTCATTCCCATATCGTCCAGGTCGCCGTTCATCTTCATCATATCGTTCATCATCTGCATACCCTCAAAATATTTCAGGCGTGGCATTTCCCCGACCAATTGTTTTGTACCGTTGCCAATAAAATAGCTTGTGGATTGGGTACGGTCTTCGGTGGTTGCCATAAATTCAAAGGCTTTGCCGTCTTCGGGAATGGTAACAACAACATCGTAAGTTTCAGATACGGCAATAATCAGCCTGTCCACTTCCACAGGCTCCACATCGTTACCATCACTCGCCACTACGGTAATTTTACCGCCTGCGTAGCGCAGCCAAAAGTAAGACGATGCACCGCCATTAGAAATGCGTAAACGTACTTTGTCGCCTGCTTTTAAGGGCTTGCCGTCAATGCTTTTTAAATCGGTATGATGATTACCGTTCATCATTACACGGTCGTAATACACATCGCTCACGTCCATTGCCAACATACGCTTCCATTCGTTGTTCAGCTTGGTTTTGAATTTACCGCTTCTAATGGCTTCGGCGTAGCTTTGTGTTGCGCCTTTCCTTATCGCAAACCAGTCGCTTGCTGCGTGCAACATACGGTGTACATTTTCGGGCTTCAGGTTCGTCCATTCGCTTAGCATAATGGGAATTTCCGGTAAATCGTCAATTCCTGTCCTAAATGTTTTATCGTCAGCCTTTTTGTGCATTATAAAGCTGCCGTACATTCCAATCTGTTCCTGCAATCCCGAATGTGAGTGATACCAATGCGTTCCGTTCTGAATAATCGGAAATCGGTAAGTATAAGTTGTGCCCGGCTCAATCGGCATTTGCGTTAAGAAAGGTACGCCGTCTTCCTTATTCGGCAGGAACAAGCCGTGCCAGTGCAGGGATGTACTTTCTTTTAACTGGTTATGCACTACGATTTCTGCCGTGTCGCCCTCTGTAAATTCAAGCGTGGGCATCGGGATTTGCCCGTTTACAGCAATTGCCCTCTTTTCCTTGCCCGCATAGTTTACAAGCGTATCTTTTACATACAGGTCGTAATGAACTACCTTTTGTGCAATGCTGACTTGTGATATAAAGAGTGCCAACAGGGTTAGCGGCAACAGCTTTTTGTAAAGAAATTTTTGATTATCCATTTTAAAAATCGCATTGGTTATAAAGATTAAAAGGCATTGCCCATTCAGCAATGCCTTTGTGGGTTATTATTTAGTTTCGGCAACTTTACCACAGGTAAGCATAGAAGAACCGTAGTATGGATTTTTAATCTCCTTTTCTTTGCTTAACCAATATGCTTTTTTCATCGGGCAATATTGGTAGTAAACGGGTTGGTTTACTTTGTCTGATGATTTTACCACTTTCCATAGTACGGTTGATACATCGTTGAAAGCGGCTCTTTGCTTTTCAAGGTTGTTACCTGCCTTGCTTAATTTGTCGGTGGCTTTCTGCAATTCTGCTTTCTGTGTAAAATCGCCCTCGCTCTTAACGGCTTCGTTCAGTGCGCTAATGGCGGTGCTTGCCGCTTTACTATCGCTGCTTACCAAAGCATTTTTTACGCTGATGTAGTTGTTCAGCAGGTTGCCTGTATTTTGCGCAAAGGCAGAAAATCCAAACAACATTACGGTCATTGCTACTATTAACTTTTTCATTTTTTATCCTTTTTAATAATGAGTGAATGGCTGATTATTCTGAAATAGGTTCGGCTTTAAACCCTTTTTTCTTAATAATTGTAACGATTTCGTCTTCGCTGATTCCTTCCGATTTTATCGTAAGGATTTTATCACTATTTGTCGTATCTACGTTCCATTCGCTAATACCATTCGCGTTATCTAAATCTGACTGTACTTTAGCCACACAGTTACCACAGTTAAGGTTTGTCTTGAATTGAAGATTTTTACTTTCCATTGTTTTGAACTTTTAATTGTTTTTGTTTGTACAAAAGTCGGAACATAATATGCTATGTTGTTTGCGATATTCCTTGTTTGATTTATGATATTTACAGATTATGTCTCAAAAATAGTTCCACTTGCATTTTAAAATTGTAAGCGTGATATTAATCTTGATTCTTAAAAGGTTTCAAAAGCACAATAGCCAAAATTACAATTGTGATAGTAAGTAAGCCACCATATAAAAAGTCCGTTCCACGGAATTTTGTGCCTACAAAACCAGCAATAGGGTAAGCTATAGCCCACCAGAGATGTGAAAATGCGAAGTGAGATCCATATACTTTGCCTTGGTCTTGTGGTTCAATATTTTCACCTATCAATGTTTCGGAGGGCATATCTGCCAGTGTTTGCCCAATACCTGCCAAAACCCATAAAAGCATCAATCCTTCAAATGGAACAAAGTTTGCCACACTAATTGTAATACCTATCATCATGGCTCCGCTAATGAGTGAAATGCTTCTTGTTTTTGATTTATCTAAACTTCCCAACAAGAAAGCTGTTATTGCACCACCAACGCCAAAAGCAGCCATAACCCAACCGTAATGTTTATCATCTAAAGCCAAAGATGTTTTAACCAATCCAACTGTATTTACCAAAATCATTGCACCGGCAATGGCAGAAATAAATTCTATGCTCAGGGCAAATCGAATTATCTTATTTCCAAATAAAAGTTTAACGCCTTTTAAAACATTTCTCCATGCTTTGTCATTGGCTGCATTTTCTGCGTTTACACCTTTCTGCAATTCAGAAAATGGAATACTGATAATGAGTAAAATAGCAATTAATAAAGTAATGCCGTTGACAAAAAATATTTGCTGGGCACCCAGCCACACTGTTGTCAATCCGGCCAGTCCCGGGCCAAATACGGAGAGCATCTGAAAAGTAGCCATTGACAAGCCATTGGCTTCCCTGTATTGTTCTTTTTCTACCACTTGCGGAATAATCGCCCGATAAGTTGGCATGAAAAAAGCCGAAAAAATATTCAGAAAGAAAATCAATCCGTAAATCTGCCATTCCTGCGTTACAAAAGGTAATAAACTCACAATAACCATTCTGAAAAACTGAGTGATTAGCAGAATTTTTTTTCTCGGAAATTTATCTGACACCACACCTGCAAAAGGCGAAAAAACAATGTATGCAGTTACCCTCAAAGTAAGTGCCGATGCAAGGATTATTGCCGATTTTTCCGGACTGATTTGATAGGTGAGTAATGCCAAGCCCAGCCACGTAAAAGCATCACCAAAAAGACTGGCTGCCTGTGCAAAATAAAGCTTCCCAAAGGTTTTGTTGCCCAGTGTTTTAAAGGGTTCTGTGATTGATTTAGTAAACTTTGTTTCCATTCAATAATAATTTTTAAAAGTATATCCGATAATTTCATAATTATTCCGTTATCACTTTGGGATGTTTAATTTGTGATAACCGTAATGCCTACACCCAACCAGTAATTTGAAAAATCATCTTTCTGCCCGAATTTTGGATTACCCAATGCCGCCCGATACTGTGCTTTAGCTGTAGCATAAATATCAGGGCTGTTCGTGTTTGAAAAAATCTTGTAAGACATATCAAGACCAGGCTGTAACAGGTATAAATAATTTATTTCTATTTCCTTGGCACGCTTAGCAGAACTAAATCTCGTCCAATATTTTTCTTTTTGGTCGATGTCACCAAGTCTTGCGATAGCCATACCGTTAATAAGACTCATCCCGATTCGCAAGTTATTTTTTTGAACGATGTTATACTGATTAATCCATCCTATTTCGTAAAAATCCAGTAATGGTTGTCCTATCGGATAGGAAAAAGTATCTTCGATTTTTCTTCCAACAAGAGAGAAACTAAGCCCCGTAGCCCATCGTTGGACAGGGTAATATTTTAAATCCAAATACGCTCCATAAAAGCCCTTCTGTAAAATAGAGGTATTGACCGCCCCTGCCCCGAGGGAAAATTCTGGAAATGGTTTGGTATTTATACTATCTATTTGTGCATTGGAAGAAATAAAGCTTATTAGCAGCATCATTCCGATTATAATCTTTTTCATAGTTTTACTATTTTTTTAGGATATTGAAGTACACTTTCATAATTGAAATATTTAAAATTGAAAAGTGCTATTTATTGGGCACCCAGCCAAACTGTTGTCAATCCTGCCAGTCCGGGATCAAATATGCTGAGCATCTGAAAGGTAGCCATCGACAAACCATTGGCTTCCCTTATATTGTTCTTTGTTTCCCATCGAATACTGTTATTAATATAGCCTGCGGTATTTTCTAGTTATGTATTCTTCGATTATTAACGATATACCATCTGCTTTTTGATAATTGACCATCTCTCTTCGTTTGAAGATGTGGTCTTTTTTTTCTTCCTCTCATTTCTAGGTCTTCCGAACAGGTTATTCTTCTTCTTCCGCATTTCTAATCGCTGAAAGGATCGTATATGCGTTTTTCATAACTACTTTAAGCTCTTTGGAATTAACTGAAGACGGAAGCTCAATAGCTGTGTAGCCTTCCTGTTCTACACCTTTGGCAACTTGCAGCAACTGAAACGTATAGCCGTTTTTATTTTTCTGAGTTTCAACTATTATATAATCCAAACCCTCAAGCTGTACCAATGCATCATTTGGTACGGCTGTTTTTTGTTCGCTACCAGTTTCCAGCCACGCTTTTACGTACATTCCGGGCAACAATTTTGCCTCTTTTGCAAAATTGGCAAACACGGGAATGATTTTTCTATCGTCTGCTGCCTGACCAACCAGATAAACTTTTCCAGTATGCGTATATTCGTTTTCATTGGATAATGAAAACTTTACATTTTGCCCTATTTGAATTTTGCCCAGATCTTTTTCAAAAGCATTTAAGGCAAGGTGTAAAGCATCTGTACCTGAAATTTCAAAAAGTACATCTGTTGGGGCAGCAAATTTTCCGATGTTTACATTGCTGCTTTTGATGTAACCCGAAATTGGCGAGTAAAGACCTGCCGTTCTGGAAATCTTCGTACTGTTTTTTACAGCAGAGCTGCTTATTCCGATGAGTGCCATTTTCTGTTCCAAACCTGAAATTCTCGCCTGCATCACACGGTATTCCGAACCTACCTGTTGATAGGTTTTTTCGGAATTAACATCTTCCTTTCTTAAATCCTGCTGTCTTTTGTAGCCGGTAAGCATATGCTTTGCACCTATGTACAGGAAAGGAACAAACGCAACTCCCGAATTGCCACTTAAAAATGTTTGGGTATTCTCATCTACTCCGTGAGCATACGCCACCCCAGAAACCAACAGGAACAGGGTTATTGATAGAAAAATTTTGATATACTTCATTTCCGGATTTTTTGTTAATTGGGATGCATAACATCGAAGATGTGCATAGATAATACACACATCTCACGATGTACACTTATTAAAGTGATGTTTCACACGGATAAGTAATCCCTAATAGGATTAATGCTTATGTCCGTGCGCTTTGTCTATGCTATCCTGATTAACCTGGGGCTGTACGCCAGCTTTACCGGTAGTATCTTGAATAGAAGCAGGTGCATGATTGCCCGATGGATCGTGGGAGTGTCCGTGAGCTTTATCCATGCTGTCCTGATTAATTGCCGGAGCTGATTGCTCCATATCTGAATTAGAATTTTCGGAAGAAGATTTTCCGCTGTTATTGCAAGCCGTAAATATAAGTGCAGCGAATGCCGCTATAATGAATGATTTTTTCATCGTTAAACTAATTTGATAGTAAATAAAAAATATTTTGCCCCGTTAGATTTTGGACATAACTGAAATTTTAACTTTCGGGGAATGAAAGTTAAGCAACGATGAATGTAGGAGGCCCCCGAAGGGTATAGGCTCCGTGGAGCGGTGGTGAATAGATAATGTATCTATCGGGTGGAAACGTGTGTTTCTGATAGACTAAGATATATTCAACAGGGGCGATAAAATCAATAGGTAAAGCCTTATTTGATTTTACATCGTCCTTTGTTATAACAATTCTTGTTTCACTTGAATTAGTAAAAGATACGTGTTCCCCTGCGTGTATAAAGCTCGATAAGGCAAGTTCTAAAGGAGTTTCGTTGGGATGTTGATGTTTGCTGTCTTTGTCGTGATAATTATGCCCTTGCTTCGCATCATCATTGTGATGATGATGCGATACGACACCGTGCCCCAATATGATTATTTGGGCAATGGTTAAAAATAATATGGCAAAATACCTACGTAACATCGTTACAAAGGTAATTAATTAAATTCATTTATTATTAATCCGATGCAATCAATCGTCGCTTATATTCTATTAGGTGCTATTGTTTTTTATTATGAGTAAATCACTTGTAATATTTCGGATTTGTTTTATGACTTTTACTGATTATAGTGTTAGTTCTAAATAAGCGGAATACATTTACCAAAGGAATAATACTAACTAATTATAAAATGTCTATCAAAACCTTTCTTTCGGTTTTGCATCGTGCTATGTTATAGCTGGGATACAATAAAAGTTCTAAATACAACTACACTTCCTCCAGTGTACACAAATTATGTATCAAAATCATATTATAAAAATAAAAAACAATGATAAATAAATTAAAAAGCGTTGAATACGGTTTAGAAAAAATATTTGAAGGAGCACAAGACTTTCTTCCACTATTAGGAACTGATTATGTAGAATTTTATGTAGGTAATGCCCTTCAGGCGGCGCATTATTACAAAACGGCTTATGGATTCCAATCTGAAGCTTATGCGGGATTAGAGACCGGAGTAAAAGACAAGGTATCTTATGTGGTAAAACAAGACAAGATCCGTATTGTACTAACCACTGCACTTAACTCTTCTTCTCCAATCGGTGAGCATGTGAAAAAACATGGAGACGGAATAAAAGTAGTTGCTTTGTGGGTGGAGGATGCCAAAAGTGCATTTGAAGAAACTACCAAACGTGGAGCAAAGCCATTTATGGAGCCTACCGTTACTAAAGATGAAAATGGAGAAGCAATACAAGCGGGTGTTTTTGTATATGGTGAAACGGTTTTTATGTTTACAGAACGTAAAAATTACAAAGGAATCTTTTTACCTGGATTTACGAAATGGGAATCAGACTATAATCCGGAACCTGTTGGTCTGAAATTTATTGATCATATGGTTGGAAATGTAGGATGGAACGAAATGGATACATGGGTAAAATGGTTTGAAGATGTAATGGGGTTTGTTAATTTCTTATCTTTTGACGATAAACAGGTTTCTACCGAATATTCTGCCCTAATGTCAAAAGTTATGGCAAATGGAAATGGAAGAATTAAGTTCCCAATTAACGAGCCAGCTGAAGGTAAAAAGCGTTCTCAAATAGAAGAGTATTTGGATTTTTATGAAGACGCTGGGGTTCAGCATTTGGCATTGGCTACCGATGATATTATCAAAACGGTAGAAGAAATGAAAAAAAGAGGTGTCGAGTTCCTATCCGTTCCGCCACAGGCATATTATGATGCCATCCCTGATCGCATCAAAGCTCATACTGACAATTTCAAAGAAGATTTAAAGGAGTTGCAAAAACTGGGAATTCTGATAGATTCTGACGAAGAAGGTTATTTGTTACAGATATTTACAAAACCTATTCAGGATAGACCTACATTCTTTTTCGAAATTATTCAAAGAATGGGAGCTAGAGGTTTTGGTGCTGGAAACTTCAAAGCTCTTTTTGAATCAATTGAAAGAGAACAGGAACGCAGAGGTACCTTGTAATGTATAATGTGTAATTTTAGTTTAATATATAAAAAGCCCTAAAAAATAGGGCTTTGTTATTGGGACAAACGTTGATACAAATATTCATAGATAGAGAAAAAATGGATGACGGATTAAATAAAAACCAATCGATAGGATATCTGGATTTTGATGATAAATCTGGAAATAGTATAAGTAGTAATACGCTGCTGGAAGGCTACTATAAAATCATTTATATGGAGAAAAACGGTAGCATTACTGTGGATTTTGTAGAGTACAGCTTTACAGAAAACACCTTGCTTTTCTTTAGTATTGGCCAGGATTTTCAAATATCCAAGGAATCTAGAGGAAATCTAATTTATTTCAATCCTGATTTTTATTGTATAGCTTTCCATGATAAAGAGCTTGCCTGTGACGGGCTCCTTTTTGATAATGTATTCGAGCTGCCTTATCTAAATTTGTCGACAAATCTGGACATACTTTTCCTAAAACTAATATCTTCTATAAAAGTAGAGATTAATCAAAAAGATTTTTGGGCTGAAGAAATGATAAAAACTTACATTAAACAAATAATCATTTCAGCAACCAGAACTTTGATAAAATCAAATAATGACAGTCAAATCGTTTCATATGATAAGGAGTTAGCCAGAAAATTCAGCCAATTAGTAGAGCTTCATTATCGTACGAATCATAATGTCTCTGACTATGCAAATATGCTGAATATCACACCTAAAAACCTCAATAAAAAAATTGTATCTGAAAAACAGGTAGCACCAAGCATCATTATTAAGCAAAGAATTATTCTTCAGGCTAAAAGGTTACTTGCTAATACAACCTTAAGCATTAAGGAAATTGCTGATTATCTCGGGTATGAAGACTACTCATACTTTGTGCGATTTTTCAAATCTCAAACGGGTCTGCCACCTCTTTCTTTCCGAAACGCTCTTTAAAGAGTTCGTTAAAGGAAAAAAGTCCTATTAAGAATGAAGTATATGCATTGATGACACGTTTTATAGACAGTACTTTTGTCAAGTAATTTAAAACAAATTTAAAAATGAAAGCAAAAGTAACAGCTAAGTGGCAAGGTAATTTTAAAAATGGAAGCGGTAATTTCGATGCAGCACATTCAGCCATTGGAAGCAGTGTTTTTAAGCACAATAAATCTGAAGGAGAAAATACCGCTACAAATCCAGAAGAATTGATGGCCGCAGCACACGCTGCCTGTTATACAATGACGTTAAACTATATACTTACAAGCAAAGGGATTGAGGCAGAATCCTTAGAAACATCTTGTACAATAACAGCAACCAGCTTCGATATTACGAACTCTGATTTGGTACTACACGCAAAAATATCAGGCTTAAACGAAGAAGAATTTTTAAACTATGCTGAACAAGCAAAAGCCATGTGTCCGGTAGGAAAAGCTTATAAACTAGAGGTTTCACTAACAGCTACGCTAAATTAAGTCTAATTTCGTTTGTTCTTATTAATTCAAAGTCACGTTTTGATATTCCGTGACTTTTTTAACAGTTCAATTTAGTAAAAGAAGAAAGGCAGATAAAAATATCTGCCTTCTTAAAAATTACCAAATCTGAATTTTAGATCTGTATCAACAATCCGAGAAGTGAGGACAATAACAGTACACACTTCCAACAGTTTAATCTATTTTTCATAATGAACAATTTAAAGATAAAAAGAATTTACATTTTACAGGTGTATTGCCTCACCTAAGGCATCTTCAATAGCATCTTTTATGGCTTCACTCATAGTTGGATGTGGAAAGATAGTATCCAATTGCTCGTGCCATGTTGTTTCTAATTTACGTGCAGTTGTGGTTTGAGCTATCAACTCCGTTACATTATAGCCAATCATATGCGTACCAATCCATTCTCCATACTTGGCATCGAAAATCACTTTTACAAAACCATCAGTAGCACCTACTGCACTCGCTTTACCACTTGCCATCAATGGAAATTTACCTACTTTAATATCCATTCCCGCCTCACGTGCCTGCTTTTCAGTAAGACCAACCGAAGCAATTTCAGGTCCGGTGTAGGTACATGCTGGCATATTTCCGTAATCTAAAGGCGTTGGTTGATGGTCGTATTTACTTTCTTTAAAAGCTATAGCTTCGGCACAAATTACAGCTTCTTTCATCGCTTTGTGAGCCAATGCAGGGCCAGGAATAATATCGCCGATTGCATATATATTATCTATATTGGTTTTACACCCTTCATCTACCAGCACTTTTCCACGCTCTGTTTTAATCCCCAACTCTTCAATACCAATATTTTCAAGATTTGTTACAATGCCTACAGCACTTAACAGTATATCCGCTTCCAATACCTGTTCGCCACTACCATCCGTCTTTTTAATTGTAGCTTTTACACCCGTAGCTGAAACATCTGCTTTTTCTACAGAAGCATTGGTAATTATTTCAATTCCTTTTTTCTTAAATGCTTTTTCCAATTCTTTCGAAATATCTTCATCTTCCACAGGAACAATACGAGGCAAGTATTCCACTACAGTCACTTTAGTACCTATACTGTTATAGAAATAGGCGAATTCTACACCTATGGCTCCACTTCCCACAATGATAATGGATTTGGGTTGTTCAGGTAATACCATTGCCTCACGATAGCCAATGATTTTTTTGCCATCTATTGGAAGATTTGGCAATTCTCTAGCTCGTGCACCTGTAGCAAGAACGATGTATTTTGCCTGATAAGTTGCTGTTTTTCCATCTGATCCTTTAACAGTTATTTCATTTTTGGAGATAACTTTACCAACACCGCTAATGACATCAATTTTATTCTTTCTCATCAGAAACTGAACGCCTTTACTCATTTTGTCAGCAACACCGCGGCTTCGTTTTATAATGGCAGCAAAATCTGCAGAATACCCATCTACCTTTGCTCCATAGTTTTCTGCATGAGCAAGATATTCAAATACTTCTGCAGATTTCATTAAAGCCTTTGCAGGAATACACCCCCAATTTAAGCAAATTCCTCCTAGGCTTTCCCTTTCTACAATGGCTGTTTTAAGCCCCAATTGTGAAGCTCTAATAGCTGCTACATAGCCCCCTGGACCACTTCCTAAAATAATTACATCATATGTCATAGCATTGCTTTTTACGGTTAAACTTTATTAAATTTTCTTTAAAGCTATTTAAAATAACGTTTATGATTATTGTACAATTTTTTGTTTGATTTATGATTTTTACTGATTTCTGATCTTTTGAATCGTATTTATACTGCTGGAATAACCAGTACGGGAACTTTTACTAAGTGTCGGACTTGATTTATCGTGGCACCATACAATAGATCTTTTAATCCTTTATGACCGTGTGCACCCATTACAATAAGCTCTGCCCCGGATTTATTTACAGTCTCTCCAATGCTGTCGGCTGCTTTTCCAAAGCCGAGCTTTGCTTCTGCATGATAGCCTTGTTGTTGTAGTTGTTTTACATATTCGTCTAAAAATTCGCGATCTTTTATCGTTTCTTCATCTGTACTATCTTGAAAATGGGAAGCAGAGGCAACACTTTCTACAATGTGTATGAGTGTATAGGTACAATCTTTTCCTCCTTGTGTAATAGCATAGTTGATAACCTTTCGGTCAAGTTGTTTGAAATCGACAGTGATGGCAATTTTATTAAATGAAGCATAAGATTTTAATAGCAAAGGTTCAGGTTTATCATGCGGTGTTATTTCACAAAACGCTTTTCTGCTAAACAAAGGATATAATGTGGTATATGCCAACAAGATAATAAAACCAATACCACTCAAAATGATTAATCCTTTCCAGACTATATTACCTGAAGTAGCAAAGAAAGTGATAGCCTCTTCTACCAATAGTTTGGAGTTGAGATATACCAGTACGATGGTTATCACCCAAGCTGCTATTTTTATTACGGGCTTGATGGCAAATTTGCCCATTGTCTTTTTATCGCTCACAAAATGGATAAGAGGAATGACCGCAAAACCTAATTGCATACTTAACACTACCTGGCTAAAGATAAGCAGGCTATCGACATTACCTTCACCATTGATGAGAATTACCAAAGCCGCTGGAACTATGGCAAGTAACCTTGTGATAAGTCTTCGCAATAAAGGGTTCATTCGAAAGCGTAGATAGCCTTCCATTACTATTTGTCCGGCAAGCGTACCTGTAATGGTACTACTTTGTCCTGCAGCAATCAAAGCTACAGCAAATAGTTTTGCTGTAAAATCACTTCCCAGGTGCTGTGGCAATAATTCATACGCCTGCTTTAGCTCTGCCACGTCGGAACGTCCTGTTTTATAAAAAACCGTAGCTGCAAGAATTAATATAGCTGCATTTACAAGCAATGCCATATTTAGGGCAATGGCACTGTCCCAAAAATTGAGCTTAATTGCTTTTTTGATACTGGCATCATCGCGATTAAATTTACGTGTCTGCACCAGTGCAGAGTGTAGATATAAATTATGTGGCATTACCGTTGCACCGATAATACCGATAGCAATGTACAATGCAGTATCATTCTGTATATGTGGTATCAGTCCTGTTGCAATTTCACCTATATTAGGATCAGCTACCCATATTTGTACAAGAAAAGACATTCCTATAACGAATATTAAACCGATGATAAAGGCTTCGAGCTTGCGCATTCCCCATTTTTGTAAAGTCATCAACAGGAATGTATCTAAGGCTGTAATAGCAACACCCCAAATCAAAGGCATTCCCGTGAGCAACTGTAAACCAATTGCCATCCCCAATATTTCTGCAAGATCTGTCGCAACAATAGCGACTTCAGCAAGTATATATAATACAAAATTTACCTTCTTAGGATAAGTTTCCCGATTTGCCTGTGCCAAATCTCTATTTCGAACAATCCCTAACCTTGCAGACAAGCTTTGTAGCAACAAGCCCATAATACTACTCATTACTAAAACCCAGAGTAATGAGTAGCCAAATTGGCTACCACCGGCCAAGCCTGTTGCCCAGTTGCCCGGATCCATATATCCAACACTGACAAGATAAGCCGGTCCAAAAAAGGCCAAAACTCTTCGCCAGCGAGATTTACCTGGTGCGGTCGTATCGACCGAATTATGTATTTCGCCTAATGAAGCCTGTGATTGTTGTTTACCCACTTCCTAAATCATTTACGATAAAAAAAAACTGCCGCAAGAATAATCTGGCGGCAGTTCAACTTAACAATTAAAACTTCATTCTTTGTATCCGCACCGCATTAAGAATTGCTAATAAGGCTACACCTACATCGGCAAATACAGCTTCCCACATAGTGGCTAATCCTCCTGCACCGAGTATAAGCACTATTGCTTTTACTCCGAATGCCAATGCTATATTTTGAAAGACGATTTTTTTAGTCTGTTTTCCGATATTAATAGCCATTGGTATTTTGGATGGCATATCGTCCTGTATCACAACATCGGCCGTCTCAATTGCAGCATCGCTTCCTAAACCGCCCATTGCGATACCTGCATCACTCAACGCTATAACAGGCGCATCATTTACACCATCTCCAACAAACGCCACGCTGCCATTACGGGATTTGATTTCCTTTACTCTATTAACCTTGTCTTCAGGTAATAAATCTCCGTAGGCACTGTCAATGCCCAACTGTCCCGAAACAAACTGAACAACGGTATTTTTATCACCACTCAACATTGTGGTTTTTACACCCATTTTACGCAGCTTTTCAATTGCTGCTTTTGCATCTACCTTAATGCTGTCCGAAATGGTTAAATATCCTACAAACTTTCTATCATAAGCAACAGCTATTACCGTGTAAACGATGTTTGCGGTATCTGCATCATGGCTGATGTTGAATTTATCGAGCAATTTGAAATTACCTACTAAAAGCTCTTTACCGTTAACGGTGGCTTTTAATCCGTGTCCTGCTATTTCTTCAACATTTGCTAAATTTACGTCGGCATCTACCTCTCCCCAATAATTGTGGATTGCCGTTGCAACAGGGTGTGTACTTTGACTTTCCAATACGTTGACGAGGTTGAGAATTTCGTCTTTATTGAATTCTGGTTTGATAAAGACTTCCTGTACTTTGAAAACACCTTCGGTGAGGGTTCCCGTTTTATCCATCACTACATTTTCTACTTTGGCAAGAATATCAAGGAAATTAGACCCTTTAAGCAGAATACCATTTCGACTTGCGGCCCCAATACCACCAAAATAACCCAGAGGGATGGAGATTACCAAAGCGCAAGGACAAGAGATAACAAGGAATACCAATGCTCTATACAACCATTCACTGAATACATAATTATCTACGAAAAGTGCGGGAAGTAAGGTAATAGCAATAGACAGATATACGACTATCGGCGTATAAATTTTGGAAAATTTACGGATAAACAACTCCGTTGGTGCTTTTTGTGATGTAGCATCCTGAACCAGTTCCAAAATTCTGCTCAACTTACTATCCGAATAATCGGTTGTTACCTTTATTTGGCTTACGGTGTTGAGGTTAATCATACCTGCCAATACAGTTTCACCTTTACTTTTTGTATCAGGTTTGCTTTCTCCTGTAAGGGCTGCTGTATTGAAAGAGGCGGTTTCTGAAATTAACTCCCCGTCCAATCCTAATTTTTCGCCCGGCTTTAATTGAATAACATCACCTATGTAGGCATCTTCAGCTTTTACAACAATAGGCTTACCTGCTCTGATAACCGTTACCTCATCAGGGCGTTGGTCTAACAGGGCTTTAATATTACCTTTTGCTCTTGATACTGCAATAGTCTGAAAGACTTCGCCTACGGAGTAGAACAGCATTACAGCTACTGCTTCAGGATATTCGCCAAGTGCAAATGCACCGATTGTTGCAATAGCCATTAAGAAAAATTCTGAAAAGAAATCTTTGTATCTGATACTTTCAACAGCTTCTTTGATTACTGGCAACCCAACAGGCAAATAAGCGATAACGTACCAGGCAATTCTAACCCAACCCGTGAACCAGGTTTGGGGAAAGTAATTATCAAAACCAATAGCAACAAGTAATAAAGCTAAAGATATACCCGCAGGCATAAATAACTGAAAGGTGGTTTTACCCTCTATGTCGTGACTGTGGTCGTGGTCATCACCGTGGCTGTGCCCGTGGTGGTCGTGATTGTGTCCGCTATGGTCATGATCGTTGTGGCTCTCGTGATCGTGTCCATCACCATGGCTATGGTCGTGTCCACTATGGTCATGATCCTCGTGATTGGCATCTTTCAACAAATCTGCTGCACCAGCATTTTTGCAATTTTTTTCTGTTTTTAAACAGCATAACTGATTACCTTGAGTATCATATTTATGTTTATGCGGTTTTTTACCCGTAAGATCTAATCCACCATTATCGGTGCTGCAGCATATTTTTGACATAATTATTTTTTTTAGCTAACTGTATTAGTAGTCGTTTTTAACTAAGTTCTATTTGTACAACAAAATTATATTCTAAATTTGGGAACCTGGTTGCAAATACAAAACTGTTGATTTTCAATTTAAAAATATTACAAATGCACTTCGTCCTCTTCATACTTTTCATCTTCAATCTGAAAAGTAGTATGAACAATTTTAAAATTTTGCGTTGTGGTTTCTGTAAGCTGTTTAAGTAGTATATTATGGTCGTTTATGTTTTCGATAACTACGTGTGCGCTCATTGCATTAATACCCGATGTTAACGACCAAACGTGCAAATCATGCAGTCCTGTTACCCCATTTACTCCCTCTAAAGATTTGCGAAGTTCGGTAAGGTTTACATCTTTGGGCACACCTTCTAATAATACATTTATGGCTTCCATCAACAAGCGCCAAGTTCGTGGTAAAATTAATAAACCAATTAGTGCAGATATAACAGGATCAGCATAATACCAGCCTGAAACAAGCATAACAACACCGGCAATCATTACGCCAATAGAGGTTAACATATCAGAAAGTACTTCAAAATAGGCACCTTTCATGTTGAGACTAGCCCCAGCATCCTTTCTTAAAATCATTAACCCAATAATATTGACTACTAATCCAATTCCTGCAACAATAAGCATAGAACCACTTTTTACTTCGGGTGGATCCTGAAAACGTTGCCACGCCTCATACAGTACATATATGGAAATACCAATCAGTATAACTGCATTAACTACCGCAGCTATTATTTCGGTGCGGTAATAGCCAAATGTTTTTGCCTCATTTGCCTTCCGCTCCCCAATTTTAATGGCAATATAAGCGAGAAGAAGACCAACAACATCGGTAAGCATGTGTGCTGCATCGGCAAGTAAAGCAAGACTCTGTGTGAGTATTCCACCGATAACTTCGGCAATCATATAAGTGCCGCTGAGGGATAAAACAATCAGCAGGTTTTTTTTGTGCTTACTGGAAGCTGATACTGTTTGTGCGTTCAAGGATGCCATGGAATTCAATATTTATAATGTAAATTATATATGAATTGCTATCTTATCAACATCAAGGCAAGCTTCTCTCAGATTCTCATAGTAAGTAGGATGTCCATGTGAAATGCGTGCAATATCTTCGGCAGAAGCTCTGAATGCCATTGCTACGGTTGGTTCACCTATTAGATCTGAGGCTCTCTCACCAATAATGTGAAAACCTAAAATTTCATCGGTTTCAGCATCTGTCAAAACCTTCGCAATTCCTTCTGTTTTACCACTGGTAATCGCTCTTCCTGATGCTGAAAAAGGAAATTGTCCTACTTTGTAATTTTTCCCTTCAGTTTTCAGCTCTTCTTCGGTTTTCCCTACACTTGAAACTTCAGGACTGGTATAAACAATTCCAGGAATTAAATTATAATCAATGTGAGGTTTTTGCCCAGCGATGATTTCTGCCACATAAACACCTTCTTCAGACGCTTTGTGAGCAAGCATAGGTCCTACAACAACATCACCGATGGCATAGATTCCTTTTACATTGGTTTCAAGATTGCTATCGGTGGCAACCTGTCCGCGTGTAGTCAGTTCAACTCCAACATTTTCCAAACCTAAACCTGTTGTATAAGGTTTTCTACCTATTGCCATTAGACAATAATCCCCTTCAATTGCGACGGTATTACCGTTTTTATCTTCGGCAGTAACGGTTACATTATCACCATTATTGGTTGCTCCGGTAACTTTATGATTTAGCAAAAATTCAAAACCTAAATTCTTTTTTAAAGATTTTTGAAGTTCGACTCCCATTTTTTTGTCCATACTCGGAAGTATTCCTCCTGTATATTCAAGTACGGTTACTTTGCTTCCTAATCTTGCGTAAACCGAACCTAATTCCATTCCGATTACACCACCACCAACTACGATAAGATGTTTCGGAATTTCCTTTAAAACCAGAGCTTCGGTAGAACTGATGATACGCTTTTTATCAATTTCAATTCCCGGAAGCGAAGCGGGCTTAGAGCCCGTCGCTATTATGATATTTTTACCGGTAATCGTTTTTTCTTCGGTTTCGGATTTCAGAAGAATAGTGTTTTTATCCACAAAAGATCCAGTTGCCTGAAATACTTCTACTTTATTCTTCTTCATCAGATAACTTACACCGCCGTTTATCTTAGCGACTACATCTGCTTTACGTGCGATCAGTTTTTGAAGGTCTACTCTTGGGTTATCAACAGAGATCCCATGAACATCTACGTTATCTTTGATTTCATGGTACCGTTCAGAACTGTCTAACATTGCTTTTGAAGGAATACATCCTACATTTAGACAAGTTCCTCCAAGTACTGTATATTTTTCGATAATAGCTGTTTTTAAGCCCAATTGTGCACAACGAATTGCGGTTACATAGCCCCCTGGACCTGACCCGATAATGATTACATCAAAATTATTTTCCATGTTTTTTTTTAAATTATGTTAATGGCTATGGCCACCTGTATTACTAAGCTTTGCATTAATAAAAAAAGCACCTTTAGTTACAATCTGAGCATTTTGTGGAATCTCTTTAACCGGAGTAATAGCTGTATATCCCATGTTTGAAGTACC
>Ga0209475_10000314_pt1 | contig 119551 bp, 101 predicted proteins | sample tdDd471_FD_187128 | JGI IMG/M metagenome (GOLD analysis project Ga0209475, IMG submission 187128) | Marine sediment microbial communities from the Atlantic coast under amendment with organic carbon and nitrate - tdDd47.1 (SPAdes)... | ecosystem: Environmental > Aquatic > Marine > Coastal >... | reverse complement strand
TACTTTAAGACCTCATTTATCTTTAAATTTTAAGACACCAGAAAATATTCATAAAAATCCCCACCAAAATCTTTTGGTAGGGAATATTTTTTAATTTAATTTTGACAACTAAATTTAGGACGATACATATTATAAATAATATAGGTATGATGCTATTGGAAGAATTATTATGCTAAATTACAACACTATTTGGAATGGAATAATTTAGTGCGATTTTGGATATTAAAAACGTGATTCTCTTTCGAATATTAATATGATTTGGTCTGACTCTCCGAAAGCTGCAGATGGGAGTATATGTTCTTTGTATCTCCAGCCGTCTTTTGCATTTGTATTTAGTTCTTTGTCTAATTCGGGAATTGAGCGAGATGAGATTAATCCTAAGCCTTTTTGCTTTAGTGTTATAGATTTGTATTCATATTTCATTTTATAACTCTTAGATAAGTTTTTTAAATTTTTAATAAATTATATTTATTTTAATTCGTTTTGGGCTTTTTGATAGTCTTCGGGAATTCCTATATCAATAAAATAACCATTGCTTATATGGCCATAAAAATTTAATTGATTTGTGTATTTTTCCATATAATCTTTTTCGAATGAGAATTTTACTGGGTGGTTTAAATTATCAAATTTAGATTTGTTTATTAGATAAACGCCGCAATTAATTAAGCCAAATTCTAAATATTTTTTTTCGTTAAAACTGATAACTTTGTTATTATCATTAACTGTAACGGAACCATATCTATCAAATTTTTTCATTTCTTTGAGGCATAAAGAAAAATCTGAATTTTTGTTTTTATGGAAATTATAGAATTTTTCTAAATTAAAATCGAAGTAAGTATCTCCATTTAATATCAAAATGGGTTCATTGCTATGAATTTCTTTCATGGCTAAACTTATACCACCCCCTGTACCTAAGGGTTTTTGTTCAATAGAATATTTTAATGGAATGCCATTAAATTCATTACCAAAATATTTTTCAATTACTTCGTATTTGTATCCTACTGATAGAATTACTTCGTCGATTATTGAATAATTTAAATTTTGTAATAAATATTCTAAAAAAGGAGTGTTATTTATGAGTGCCATTGGCTTTGGAATTTCTCCAATTACACCTTTTAATCGGGTTCCTAATCCACCAGCTAAGATTATTGCTTTCATTAGTTGTTAATGGTCCAGCTAGTTAAACCATCTTTGGTAAATGAGAAGGATTTGAATTCTCCGCCAAATTCTTTAAGGGACTCCATGACACTATATCTGGTGTTTGCAGGGCAATAAAACATCATAAACCCTCCGCCGCCTGCTCCTGAGATTTTGCCTCCTGTTGCACCTGTTTTAACTGCGGTTTCGTATAACTCATCAATCAGAGGGTTGGAAATCGATGCAGTTAATTGTTTTTTATATTTCCATCCATAATCTAATATTTCACCAATTTCGTCTAAATCGCCTTTTAATATGATATTTTTCATCATTTTGGCTTGTTCTTTTAGTTTGTGCATACCTTCGATTGATTTTTCGTTATTTTCAATTATATTTTTAGTTTGTGCATCGATTATATTTGCAGATAACCTACTTGTGCCCGTGTAGTACAAGAGTAAACTCATTTCCATTTCATTTATATAATCTTGTTTGATTCTAAGTGGGTTTACTATTACTTTTTCATTTTCTGAAAATTCCATATAGTTGAAACCTCCAAAAGTGGCTGCGTATTGGTCTTGTTTGCCACCTGCCATTCCTAAGTCTTTTCTTTCGATTTCGTAGGCTAAATGTGCTATATCGTATTCGCCTAAGGGCAGTTTGAGCCACTCTACAAATGCACCTATGATAGAAACTGTCAATGTAGAAGATGAACCAAGACCAGAACCGGCTGGAGCATCAACGTAGGTAGAGATTTCAAAGGATAATGGTTTTTTTATAAAATCTTTTATGAGGCGATTATATACACCTTTGACTAAGTCGAGTTTTCCGTTGATTTCTAATTCTTCTAAGGAGTGTAATTCGATTAGTTCTTTTCTATCTATGGCATTTATAATTATCTTGTTGTTGTCAGTGGGTCTTATTGAGGCATAAGCATATAAATTAATAGTGGAATTTAGAATAGCACCGCCATATATATCTGAATAGGGGCTAACATCAGTTCCTCCGCCTGCTAATCCTAATCTTAATGGTGTTCTTGAACGGTGTAGCATAATAATTTACATTCGATATTGGAGTAAAAGTGAAAATTGGAGTGAAAATTCGAGATTTTCGTGAGTTTCGGTATAAGTTTTTGTGGCAGTTACTTTTCTGTTTGTTAGTATTTCACCCCTATCATCGTCTCTCCCAATTAAATTTAATATTCCAACTCCCATTGTGAAATTCAAATGCCAATTTTTATCTATCTCGCCTTCAAATCCGAAATGGATATTTGGACCAATTCTAAATGCATCATCTTTTGAAGAAGTCGATGTACTATCATAATCTGGGTCAAATTTTTTAATAATCTCTCTTTCAAATGTGTGCTTATAAATATAATTCATATTTATATATGTACCAGCGTAAAGATTAACATTTCCTCGCCAAAAGTCCAATAATTTATAATCAAATCCAAAGTACATACTTAGAATGTCATGAGAGTTAGATATTGCAACAGATTGTTTTGCATTTATGGGCATATATTCTTTAGCACGAAAGAAATCATAAGTTACGCCAAATGGTATTTTGTATTCATCTTCATCGCCGAGATAATATGTCATACGGAGTTCTAAACCTGATTGGATGCCGTCATAAGAACCACCTGGTTTAGCAATTCTACTTGTATCAGATAATTCCTCAAAAGAAATCATTGCTTTACGGCCTACGGATTCGCCAAGAAGTTGATTAAAATGAAAACCGCCTGCGATAGAATAATTATTAATATATTGCCTAGTTGAAACAATTTTTTGTTTAGTCTCTTGCGATTGAAGAGATAAACTGCAGACTATCAATAATATTAATACTAAAAATTTTTTCATGTTATACTAACTCTTCTTTTATATTATAATTAATATCTTTATTATTTTGCTTTGCTAACATTTCGCCAATAAGCCCTGTTGAAATGAATTGAACTCCAACAATGATTAAGGCTATGCCAAGCAGAAGTAAAGGTTTATCACTTAGGTATGTTTTATTTAAAAACCATTCTATGCTCAAATAAAGATTTATACCGAAACCGATACATGTAAATAGAACGCCGAATGCTCCAAAAAAGTGTAATGGTCGTTTGAAATATCTTGTAGTAAATAATATAGTGAGTAAATCTAAAAATCCTTTTAGATATCTTGACGCACCGAATTTTGTTTTACCGTATTTTCGAGCGTGGTGTAAAACTGGGATTTCAGTTACTCTAAACCCGTCCCAGTGTGAAAGTGCTGGGAGATACCTGTGCATTTCGCCGTACACTTCTAAAGATTTTGCTGCTTCTTTTCTATAGGCTTTTAAACCGCAGTTAAAATCGTGAAGTTTAATACCAGCACTTAGTGAAGTTACAAAATTGAAGAATATAGATGGTAGGGTTTTGTTAATGGGGTCATGTCTTGTTTTTTTCCAACCTGAGACTAAATCATAGCCTTCGTTTATTTTTTGAATTAAATTTTTAATTTCTGAGGGGTCATCTTGTAAATCTGAGTCCATTGTAATAATTATTTCGCCTTCTGCTCTGTCAAAACCAACAGCTAAAGCAGCAGATTTGCCGTAATTTCTTCTAAAACTAATAATTTTTATTTTCGGATTTCTTTCTCTTTGTTTTTTTAATATTTCTAATGAACTATCAGTGGAGCCATCGTCGATAAAGATGATTTCATATTTATTTTGGGCTTCATGCAATAAGTTATGTTCGAGTAATTTAATAAGTTCGGGTAGTGAGCCTTCCTCATTAAACATAGGTATTACAACAGATATTAATAAATGTTCTTTAGAGTTTCCTATGAATTCCTTTTCTTCTTCGCTATTAATTTTTATTTCCATCTGTATTTTTAACTGCTAATTATAATAACAAACAATTTACTGTTTTGTAACAATATTATATTATTAATTTTTAATTAATTTCACACTGCCTACTAATTTTCTATTTCTGTATAAATATACAAAATATGTACCCTTGCTAAATTCTGATATATCATAAGTATCGTTAGCAATGAACTTTTTTATGAGTTTCATTTTATTATCATAGATAATGAGGTTATCATACAAATAATTTACATCAATATTTAGTATATCATTAGTTGGATTTGGGTAAACGAATACGTTATTAATTTGATTTTTACTAACAGAACTAGAAGACAAATCATATTCTACATCAATGTAAACAGTGTTTATAAATTTTTGCCATTCCATAATAAAGGAGTTTTCCGATTTCATATCGGCACTATTAACACCACCGTCTGTAATTACCGCACTAATAATACGCTTATCATCAAATGACCATTTAATAAAAATATCATCGCCATCGTCTGCTCTATTATATTTTACTGTGTATCTATGTTTTAATATTTGTTTTTTATCAACGGGAAATGGGATATATTCGGTTCGAGTATAAATATTTGAGTTATCAACAGAATCTTTAAACACTAACCATGCAGCTAATTCATAAGGTGGTGGTAAGTTAGGAATACTTTTTTCTCCGATTTCTTCGTCTAAATGGTACGTTGCATCTTCGTGGCAACCCAAAATCATTATATCAGCTTTATTGTCTTTGTCATCTTCTACCGTAATATACAAATCGACTTTGTCAGCTGAATAGAGAGGTGTGAATAGAGAAATTATTATAGTTGATACTAACAGTAATGATTTAATATAAATATTCATTGATACCTTTAAAAAATAAATGGACAACTTCGCTGTACAAAGTTGTCCATTTTAATTAAACTAAAAGACTGTTATTATTTAACAACAGAAACTTTAAGAACTTTGCTCATTTTACCTGCAGTAATTTTACAGATATAAGAACCTTGAGATAATTTATTAGTGTTGATATCAACACCGTAAGAACCATTTACTTCATTGTTGTAAAGATTTTCGATTTTATGACCCATTTGGTCATAAAGGTCGATATTTACAATTTGAGCTTCTGGAACTGAAACAACAACTTTATTAGAAACTAATTTTGCATCAAATTCATTAACTAAGTTAGTAGTTTTTTCAAATCTAACTAATTTAGTACCTTCATTAACAAATAATGAAGAAGTAGAACCTGCTTCGATAGTACCTAATTTTTGACCAGTTTGATAATCGTAGAATGTGTAATCTGCGTCAGCATCTGAAACTCTTAAAGCCATTGGGTATGTAGCACCTTGGATTTTAATGATAGAGCCATTATCTCCTGGATTAACAGTCATATTTCTACCGCTTAAGTATCTGATATCAAAGAATGAATCATCAGGAAGAGCAGCAGGCATTTCATAATTGTCTAAGTTGATAGAATTTTCAGTATTTAAGTATAGTTCTGTAGCTTTAGATTCGTTATCAATCAAATGAATTTTTGTTGATTTGTTGTATATATCTTCTCTTGGATTAGAAAAATTAGATACAGATGCTCTTGAACTACAATCTCCTGGTTCGATTTTTATTTGATAAAAACCATCGTTATCAACTTTCACCCAATAACCGAAACCTGGAAGCATTTCTGTAACAGCTGAGTAACCTTTACCTGGAGTATATTTCCATACACCTGCTTCTCTTGCGTTATCAGCACTTGGTGGAGTTTCATTAGGTACAGGTGAAAATTCAATTTCATCAACGCTAATTGGGCAAGAAACAGTACCAACTGAATTCCACCCAGCTCTTCCGCCTGATCTTCTATAAACTTTAACGCCATTTCCTCTTGCTGTAGAGATTTCATTAATGAATGAACCAGAGAAAGTTTTATCAATTTGACTACCATATTGAATAAAGTAACCAACACCTTCTCTTAATTGTCCGTCATTATCAGTGTTATAATCTTCACCAGAGAAGTAATAAGGTGGATTTTTTGCACCTTTGTAAAAGCCACTATAGTGTTTATTTACTGGATTTACAGGTATTGATAAAAAGTTCCATCCTTCTTTGATAATTGGGTTACCAAATTCGTCTAAGAAGTCAATAGTTTTAGGAAGAGTATATTCAATTAAGAATTCTTTGATTGAGGCATCTCTTATTGTAAATGTACGGAAGCCATTGCCACCGTCGCCTGTACCTGTCCACATATCAACTGGGTCGAATAAATTACCATTAACAACATCTTTGATAAACAATGATGAACCAGGTAAGAAGTCTCTTGTATTCCATTTGATAACAACTGGGTAACTTGCGTCGCCGTCTGGATCGAATTTTACGTGATAAATAATAGATTCAGTAGTATCGTGTTTTGAACGGATATCTCTTGAAGCTGTTCTTCTCATTTCGTCATTTGAAGCAAAATCTCCAAATCCATTTTTAGCAGGATTATCTGGGTCTAATGGATAGAATCTTGCTCCAAAGCCAGTGAAATCACTTTTATAAGCAAATTCACCATATAATGAATCAACTCCGTCTGACCCTCTTGGAGCTGTACCAAAAACTATAGTAGTTTTATCGCCAGTTGCTCCTCTTGAGTTTCTGATGTCTAATTTTATACCGTGGATTTGTCCGTTATATTTATCATCCCATCCGCCTTCGTCAGCGATATCGAACAATATGAATGTAACTTTAAGTCTTACAGGTGCATTTAATACATTTGAAGAATGAACAGTTATATAGCCGGTATAAATACCTGTTTTTTCGTCATTTCCATCTTCTCCATCATCTTGTTGAAGAACTGATGGGTCAGCAATGATATCCAAGAATACTCTACCAGTATTAGGAGTTCCTAAAGGTGGTTCGTTATTCAATTGGTCATGCTCACCAGCTCTTAATATACCATTTTCTAAGAAATCTAAGTATCCTTTTCTAATTTCAGAAGGGAAAGGATTTCTGTTACCTGGTCCTGGAACTGATTTGAATTTTAACCATGGAGAATCAGATTCGATAATTAAGTCATTTGCAATTACACCATCTTGAGTTGACAATATTCTTAATTCTACTTTTCTTTCAGCAACTGAAGGATCAATAGAGTTTAAGTCTATAGTTAATGGGTCAACTAAAGAGTATTCAGTAATAACTTGTTGAGAGAAATTACCATTATCTGACAAGTATGTTTCAACATTAGTAGGAATAATATGATCGCCATCAATATTACCACCAATACCTCTGTTCATATCAAATTCAATTTCTGGAACAGTGTTTTGGAATTCTAACCAGATATTACCAGGAATTACTGGACCATATTGGTTTACTAATGATGGGTCTAAATCCCAGTTATCCATACCAGTAACGCCAGGGAAATATTTTGTAGGGTTAGCATCAAAATGAGTATGTGGCGGGTTAGGTGGCATTGGATACCAAGACGTTTCAAATTTATTTAACTGAGAAATAGTTAAATATTTTTTATGGTCTTTGAAAGGTTGCTCTTTAGTTATAACCATATCATTATATTTGATAACATCATTATCAATATAAATAGGAGAGAACGCAGCACCTTGAGATGGTGTTTCACCGATTTTTGGCTTAACTCTGAATTTCACATAACATAAAATTCTATATTCGCCACTTTCTGATTCTGGCAATCCCATATTATTATTTGAATAACCAGTAATAGTCAATGCTCTACCATTTTTTTTGTCATTGGCAGGTATTGGACCTGGTCTTAATACTTCATAATATCTCGAAGTTTTTTCTACATTCCAATCAACTGTAAAGTCTCTTGAAGAGATATCATATTCCGTACCATTTTTACCTTGTTCTACGTATTCTACTGGGTGTTTATCACTTACTATGCCGATTGGTTCAACAGCTTCATAGTGATAGAATAAAGTGAACTTGAAACTCTTAAGTGGCTCTGGGTAGAACATTACAGTATCTCCACCATTTTGGCTCCACTCTGTTAGTTTCCAGTTATTTTGGATGAATACTGGCATAAAGAATTCTCTTGGGCCATTATGGCTAATTGGAATTCTAATTTTTCCATCTGGATACCAAGATACATCGTAGTTACCGTCTTCTCCGATTAACGATAATTGTGGTATACAAGGTACCTGACCAGTACAGTCAGGGCCTGCATAAACAGAATTAGATATAAACAACATCGCAATTGCTACTGCGAAGATTGAGCTAATTCTTGTTTTAAGTGTATATTTTTCCTTCATGAGGACACCTATTGTGTTGTTAATTTATTGTAAACTATTTATTTCTATTTTTTTAATTCCTGAATTATAATCTTTTATGATATATAATCCACTTTTTAATGTAATCTTCCTGATATTTTTATCATATTCAATTATTCGTCCTAAATAATCGAAGATTTGTAAATCATTACTTGTGCTTTTTAAAACAATACCATCTTTTACTATTGTATAAGAATGATTACTTTTGTCTCGAACACTATTGACAGCTTTTTCTTTGACTACTATAGATGCGTTTTTTGTTCGGGTAACACATGAATTTTGATTATATTCTATAATCTGAAATTCAATTAAACCTTCGGCATCTTGGTTGTAGTCATTTTGAAGCATGAATTTTATCAAAGTACTTTTAAATTCATTTTTATATGTGATATTATATATAGAGCTAATGCTATCAAACATAATATTTTCATCGTCATATAATATTTCTTTAATAAAAGAATTAATGTCATCGTCTTTATTCATTTCTATCTCAATGAAATTAATTCTATTATTATTTTGTCCTTTTATCTCTAATTCAAATTCTGCTACTTCATCTTCATTTATAAACAAACTATCTTTATCAATATTTAAATTTAGGATCCGATCAGGTTTGTCTTCAGTGATACTTTTAATTTCTAAGGTATCGATATGTTCATCATAAATTGGCTCGTCGTATTTTTTGATATCCAAATCAATTGAGCGTAAAATCAAATCAGCAGATTGTCCATCGCCTATGTATTTTCCTCGGAAAGCTACTAATGGTTTTGAACTGTTTGCTTTTGATAAGTACTTGCCATTAAAGAGTGCAGCTTGAACATAATATATATTAATATTGCTACTAATGCTATCTTCAGTTGTTTGCCACAAATCTAAATTACTACTTAAAGTGTTATTTTTGAGTGCACTTGTAATTTTCAAAGAACTTCTATCGTATTCTAATTCTATTCCGAAGTAACCAAGTTCTATTAACTCATCTTGATTTTTTAAAGTGATTGAAATATCGAATTCTCTTCCACTTTCTCCGTCGCATATATCTATCTTACTGTGTATCTGTAAAACAGCTTCTATTATTTCTTCGCATTCTATTCTGCCGGCGTTAATAGCCGACAGAATTAATGCGATTATAATTATCTTAAGGTACATTATTCGTAAATTAATTTACCGCTAACTGATGTATCAACACCACTTATGCTGTAAACATACATACCTTTTGAAATTTCTGTATTGTCATTGTTTGTTGCGTCCCAGTTAAATGAATTGTTTCCTACAGCTTTGAATTCATTTACTGTTTTGATTACATTACCCATCATATCAAAAACAACCATAGTATAAATACCATCTTCTGTTGCATTAAATTTTAAATCTACATCATGATTAAATGATATTGCATTCATATTAGTGTTTTCACTAACTTCTGCTTCGATATTAAGATTTCTATTTGATTTTTTGTTACTATTGAAATATACATCGGTAACGTTCAAACTATTTTTGTTTGAATTAACATATATATAAGCAACTGGTAATTCTGAAGTGTATTTTACTGTACCTGCGACAACTGCAGTATTTTTTTCAAAATCTGCCATTAACAAGTTATCATCATTTTCAACTATTTCAATTCCATCTATGAAAGAATCAAAGTTAAATTTCAATGATAATGCGCCGTTTAAATCGCCATTTAAGTAAACTGGTAATTTTAATTGACCATTTTTATTTTCGATTAATTGACCGAATGTTACGTCTGAAGCAATTCTATCTAAAGTAGTAACTTTACCATAGTGATTAACTGTATCCCATACCCAAGGAAGAGCAGGTATTTTAGCTCCGAGATATTCTACAATCATTGCAGCGTCATATTCATCAGCATAGAAATATATGTCAGAGTAATCAGTTACGTTTGAAGGAATAGAATCTGGGTCATTCCAATAATAAGCTCTAATTTTAATAGGCTCTTTTAATACTGAGTCAACTCTGATAGTTACAGCTTCGTTATCTAAGATTAGTGTACCTAAATCATCATACATATTAAATTTGATGAATTGAAGTCCCATATCAGGGTTATCAGTAGGGTCATCCCATAGTGAATCTTCAACAGTTGGGATTGGTTCTAAATTTCCACTTGTTGGGTGATACCACATAAATCTTCCATCTGGACCTCTTAACCATAAACTAGTATCTCTAAGGGCAAATCTACCATCGTGATTAACATCAGCGTGGAAAGCAGCTTGACCTCTTACTGAATCTAATGGAGTATTTTTAGCCATATTTCTCATAATATCTCTAACATCAGCAAAGTTTACAAATCTTCTTTGTTTCATTTGGTAATGTCTTCCGGCTTTTGATTGTGATAAATCAGTATCACCATCGCCCCAGAATTGTAAGAAAACTACGATTGGTTCTGCTCTAAATCTAATTCTATTTTCTGACGCACCTGAAGGTTGCCAGAATGAAGATTTAGTATTTTCAGAAGTACGTAGAGCGTACCATGATGGGTTTATAATATCATTTGTAATGTCATCATATACAGCGTGGTGTAAACCATTGATAAAGTTGTTGTTACCTTTAATACCAATTGCTGCACCATCTATTTCTGCGTTTGAACCAGCACCGATTATACCATAAGCAAACTCGATATCACCTTGAAGAGAGTTCAAAGTAGAATCAGAAGTTTTGTATAATCTAACTTGGAAACTTGCTACAGAAGTAGGGTTTGAATTAGCTGGGTTCAAATCTTCGTTTATATTCAAATCTTTCCATTCTACTACGAATGCTTCTTCGCCTAATACGCCAGCGTTTTCGTGCTTAGTATTAATAGAGGAAACAGTATATGCTGCACCATCTAAAGCAGTTCTGTAATGGTGGTTACCCCAGTATGGAGCAACAACATTAGTTTGGAAAGTAGTATTTGCATCGGTAAATAAACCTTCAGCATCATTTTGAGGTAATGATTTTGGTGGATCGAAGGTAATAAAACCATTTACAGAAATCCAGATTTTATTATAAGGCTTGCCTCTAAAACCGAAATTAAATGGAAGAGTTACCTCAGTGTACCCATCGTCATCATTTATATTACTTGTTTTTTGTTGATTTACATAATCAAAAAACTTATCTGCGGAGTAGTTTGTTATTCCGCCTTTCAATTCTCTATAAGACTTAACACTAATATCAACGCTTTTATACTCACTTGAAATGTCAGCAAATAATGTGATGAAAGAAGTGGAAAGAGCTATCATAATAAGAATTGCTATTTTTTTTGTATAGTTTTTCATTTGAAAAAACTCCTTGTATTTTTTATTTCAATTCTGTTAATAATTGGGGTAGAGGGTTGCTCTACCCCTTTTTAAATTAATCTACTACCACTATTGGATAAGTAGATACATCTGATCCAGCAGTTAATCTTACTGTGTAAGAACCTGCTGCCACTCTTTCGCCTGTTGCTTTAACACCAGACCATCCTATTGTATGAGTACCAGGTCTGTAGTAATCTGAATTAATTGTTGCTACTACGCTACCGAATATATCAAGTACTTCTAATCTTACATCACTAGCCTTGTCAATATCGAAAGTAATATCAGTTTCGTTTTTAACTGGGTTTGGATATACCATTTTAATATCAGTACTTGTTACTTCTAACATACCTGACTCAACGTCTGTCTTATAATCGTAATAAATTATGAATCCTCTTACAAGTGGGTTAGAGACTGTAATTACAGTACTATCACCAATATGTTCGATTACTTCGCTACCTTTCCACTCATCTCTTGTCATATTAACAGTAAACAATTGTCCGCCTGATGAATATGCATCTCTTAAGAAGAATGTAGATTTTGTATCATTTCTTGGATCATCTAATCCAGGAACACAATCAGTTTTCCAAGAGATTTTTAATGGGAAGTATGATGATACTGCTCCATCTTCACCACCTGGTCTGATTTTCGCAAAATATTCGAAGTAGTTATTATTAACAGTTGCATTTCTTGGAAATATACTTCTCAAAATACCTTCTGTTAAATCTATGTGCCATCTAACATCAAATACTGGGTCATAAGGTAATCTTGGTAATTCTCTTTCGCAAAGTTTTGCGTCAATAGAACCTTTATCTTTACCATCTCTACCGTCTCCAGTAGTAGCTTCAGTATTTTGACCTGCGATACCCCATTCTAAGATTTGTTGATGTCCGAATGAGTTTTCAACTTTTATATCACAAACGAAGTCTGTTGCTTCTGATACTTGAACTTCATAAGTTTTAACTACTACAACGTTACCTTGGCTGTCAGTACCAGTTATAGTAACAACTGCGATACCATCTTCGTTTACATCTTCAAACTTACCAGAAATTACAACTTTAACTTCGTCATTTGTGATTGTAACATCACTACCATCTATTACAGAAGGAGTAGCTGTTAAACCTGATGGACTTACGCCAATGTTGATTAATTCTGTGTAACCGTCTATTTTTCTTAAGAAGTCAGGGTCTTTAATAACGATAGTATCTGTATAATCAGCACCCATATCAACACATATTACTTCAGGAACTTCAACGATAGTAGTTGGGTGTGAAGTAGAATCAACTTGTAAGTTAAATTGTTTAACAAAAGTTAATCCGTGTTCGTCAGTAACTAATATAGAAACTAATGATGTTAAAGGAGCATCGTTGATACCAGGTGTACCATAAAGTACTCCACTTGAGTCATTGATGAATAACCATTCTGGTGAATTCAAGTCATAATCAGTATCTCTTGTCCAGTAACCAGCTTCTGGGAAACATGGATCTTTTAAGATACCATTGTTTGTACCGTCAGTAAAGTCTTCGTTACCTTCTTTGATAATTGCATATCTAACAGATTGACCATAGTTAGGGTCGAAACCTTTGATAATTCTATCATTATAATCATCATTAATATCATCTAATGAATCGATTAATTGGTCATCATATCTCCAGTCTTCTTTCGCAATTGCGATAGTTTCTGTTTTGATAGTTGGTGCAATATTTACAAATACGTCAAATCCTTGTTCTAATTTGCCACCGTGTCCATCATTTACAACTAATGCAAATGTTGTGTCAGTGTCATATTTTCCGTTAAATTGTACTCTTGGTTTCAATAATGAATAAGCTATTGAACTGTCTAATCTGATATTGATTTGACCATTTGTCATGAAGTCTCCTCCAAACAAATCTTGCTCATCGTCAGTATCATATTTCATTAAATATTGGTCAGACATCCATGATGGTCTAACTTGGTTGAAATATGTTGAACTTTCTTCTGTTTCTTCATCATAAACGATAATTTCATCATCAACAACGATTTCATCATTTCCATCTTTGTCTTTTGTGATTTGGTATCTGTTTTTGAAGCCATAAGCTGTTCTACCATAATTGAAGTGCCAGCCGTGTACTTTTTCTGCCCAAGCATCTTCTAACTCATCATCTGTGTTAATATCAACTTGGAATCTTAGTTTATCAGTTAATGTTGCAATTAATCTATTTCCGTCTTCATCACCTGTTTCGCCACAAACTCTTAATGATGGAGAGTATTCAACGATTACGTCGATTACGTTACCTTCACTATCATTTCTTGTTAAAGTTTGTGAAGTTTCATTCCAATCTAACCATCTTGGAACTGAGTCAGTAACAAAGATTTCAAAGTTATAATCAACTCTATAACCTTCATTTGTAGCTATATCAATTGTATCTTGTTGCAAGAATCTTGCATCAGCATCATCATAAGATTGTGCATGGAAATAATCTGGATACAATTCAATTAATTTTGCTAATGTATCATTATCATTTGCCCATCCATAAGTTGCTTTTAATGAGTCAATTGTTCTATAGTGTGGAGGATAACTTAATGCAGAAACTGTTACAGTTTCACCGCCTGGTACAACATAAGGATTTACTGGCTTACCTTTGAATACAAAGTAACCTCTTGCTTCATCTCTGATGTTATCAGTACCATTTGTTTGTGCATATACTGTATCAACTAATAACCAGTTTTTCAAACCAGAGTTGTTAGCTACTTCCCAAACATAAGTAAGGTCAGTATATTTATCTGGGTCAAAATGCCCTCTTGGGTCATAATAGTTATTAATGTCTTTCGCAGTAACTGTTAATATAGAATCAACACCACGATCCATTTCATCTTCGTCATTGTAAGTACCCTCTGGTTGAGGATAAGTTCTATCTTCAGTAATAAATACTCTATCTAAGAAATCAACTAAAGGAACAGTATCTACTAAACCTAAGTCTCTTCTTTCTGGCAATTCTGATGGTTTTTCAACCCACATAGTATCAGTATTTAATTTCACTACATCACCAGTAAATTCTGGTTTTTCAACTGATTCACTGATTTTGAATGAAATACCTTTTTCAAATGCGTTTTTAGCTCCTTCTTTCCATAATACAGTTCTTGAGATTACTCTAACTATATCATCTTTTCTTACTGGTAAAGTATTATATCTTTCACCTGCAAAATAAGTTGCCATTCCACCATTATCTGTTGGAAGGTCTGGTCTGTTTGAGAAGATATTTGGAATATTACCTAATCTATTCTTTGGAGCTGTGTATTTTCTACCTTGCAATGCTGCTTTATCTTCAGTATAAGGATTAAATCTTAATGCATCGTATAAAAATTCAACACCGATATTTGATAATCCCTCTGTTGTTCTTCTTATTGTTGGGTCGATTCTATCAGATGAATCAGGTACAAAATCAAGTTTACCTCTGAAGGTTTCTCTATAAGGAGCGTCTTCAGAAACTTGTTTCATGCTCAATCTTACAAAATCTGTTGTAATTTCGTTTATAACGAAGAATACTGATTCGTTTACTGTTGTTGGGTCGTCATTACTTTCTGATAATTTCCCTGTATAATCAACTTCAGTTTCCAAGTACAATGGTTGTCCAATTGGATGGTAGAATGTAGTATCAAACTCATTAGTTGAAGTATTCCATTCTATTTTTGGTTGATATTCTTTTTGTAATGTTGCAAATAATGCTGAATATTTAGCATCATCTAAGCAATAAGGGTCTCTTATCATTCTCTTAACGTATCTACCATTTGACCAGTCAGTATTTGAATATGTTTTAATTACTGATGGGATACCAACTGCAAAGTCTTCAATTGGAGACATTCTTCTCTTAGAATAGTCAGCAGTTTTAATATCAGTACCTTTATCATAAATATCATAGATATGACCAGACATCAACAATTTCTCAGGAATTGAGTATGATGCTGACATATTTTGGTTGCCTGCTTCATTTGCTAATGGTACTGGAGTATATGTATATTTAAGTATTTGCTCAAATGGACCTTGTTCTTTTGGATTAGATGGGTTATACTTAAATGGTAAGTGCATTCCGCCGTCGCCTTGTACAAAGAATGTATAAGGTTTTGAGTTTGGCAATACGTAAGTAACATTATCATCAACTATGTTTGCGATTTCTAATTGAACTGGAGCTTCTGTTCTTCCCCAGTAGTTACCTCTTAATGTATCAGTACCACCATCACCAATTCCTACGGTTCCAGTTAATAAACCTTTAGAGTTAGGTGCATCTGGTAATCTAATCAAGAATCTACCTGAGTTATCAAAGAATGAGTTAGCTGCTTCTGAATATCTCCATGATGGTAATGGCCCTTGAACCTCACCATAAATAACTGCACCAGCCAAATCTGATGATGCTGCGTTATATTCTATATCACCGTTAGAATCTCTTCTAAGCGGACCAGAAATCATATTTTGTTCTTCACCGATATTTGATGTAGCAACGTTACCTGTAACTAATGAACGGTTAAAGATTAACTTTAAGTTATAGTTATCTGAGTAAATTGCAGCACCAGAATATGCTTCATTATTTTGCATTCTTACACGGTTAAATCTCAATGAGTCTGTTCTTAAGTTTCTATTAACTGTAACAGAATCTAATAAGTACATTGCTCCACCAAGACCAACACCATTTTCTGGCAATGAAGTACCTTGGTGCATTCTTGTTACATCTACGTGTGCTTGGTCAGCAGGAACTACTGATACCCAAGTTGCTCCACCGTCTTCAGTTTTTTCAACAAATCCACCATTACCTACTGCGTAACCTTTATTTTTATTTCTAAAGAATACTGAGTATAAAGAGTTATTGTCTGTTGCTGATGAAGTTTGTGCAGCCCAAGTATCACCAAAATCTGTTGATTTCATGATTGTTGCGTTGTTACCAACTGCGAATACTGACTCATCACTATTAATGTGAACGCCGTTTAATCCTCTTGTGTTTATAGCAGGTGTAACGTCAGTCCAGCTAGAACCACCATTTGTTGTTGAAATGATTGTTCCGTTTTGTCCAACTGCAATACCTTTCATTGCATCTTTAAATGCAACTGCATATAAGTCATCAAAAGTACCAGTAGATAACACATTCCATGTTGCTCCACCGTTTTCTGTTTTTAAAATTGTACCTCTATCACCGGCAATAAATCCTGTGTTAGTAGAAACAAAATTAATTGAATTCAAATCTCTTCCAGCTTGAATTTCAGTACTCATCCATGTATCGCCGCCGTCCATAGTTGAATATAAATATCCACCATCTGCTGCTGCAAAACCGTTAGTTGTACCAGTAAAATAAACTGAATTTATATTTCTATTATCAATCGTTGATTTGTCCATCCATGTAGAACCGGCGTTAGTTGTTTTAATAATTGCTCCTTCGTTACCAACGATAACAGCAGTATTAACACCAATTACGTGAACACTATTTAATTGAGTAACTCTTGGAGATGTTTGATTAGTCCAAATAGAACCGCTATTAGTTAATTTTACTATAGCTCCTTTTGAACCTACTGCATAACCAGTTTCGCCATCTACCCATGCTGTACCCATTAATGTTTCTTTTGTTCTAAATGTTTTACCATCTTCTACTTGAGTTTCACCAGAACCTGATTCGCTAGCTAAGATATCTTGGTCAACAACTGTTTTGTTACCAGAAAATCTAGTTAACATATCAGTGTTTGCAGCAAATGTAAAGTTGGTATCATAAGTAAATGGTCCATTAACGTTAGCAAAATCAACTGCTACGCCTTGTGGATTATAAGTAACATTATCTAAATCAGAGATGAAATATCTTTTTCCAGAAGTTAATGGGTGAACCATTACGATACCACCACCATTACTATTATAAGCAATGTTATCTAAGAATTCAACACCTTGAACAACATTAAGGTCAGCACTGTTTGAGTAAACAGCTCCACCACCTCTGATGTCTTTTCTATTATCATCTGTAATTTTTTCACCAACTGTGTTCTTTCTAAATGATGCTCTAATCATCAAGACATTTCTTTCTTCAGGATTTGTCAATGGAGTAGCGCTTGGGAGATCCAAGTTTACACCACCACCGCCATAACCAGCTGTGTTTGACCAAATTCTTACAGGGAATTCACCACCGTATCCCAACATAGAACCAGCGGCAACACCACCAGCACCGTTAATGCTCATATTTCTTTTTGTGTAGATTGCTCCACCGTAAGAAATTGCACTGTTATTTTGGAATAAAATGTTATATCCATAATCTCTTGTAGTTAATAAAGCATCTGAACCACCAATAAATGGTGACATTGTTTTATCTGTATTACCATCTACGAAAATCGCTCCACCAGAGCCAGCTTTGTTGTTAGAAAACTCTGTAGAGTTGTTGTAGTTCTTTCTATCACCACCACCTCTTACTTGCAATCTACTCAAAGTGTTTTTCATAAATATCGCACCACCTTGTGAGAAATCACCTGCTGAATGACCTGCTTCAGCATCTTGGAAATATTTCGCATAAGATTGGTTTGTATTAAAATAACCAGCTACTATTAATGATGTATAATCACCAACGTAGATAGCTCCACCTTTTGCACCTCTTGTGCTTGCGTGGCCTTGATAGTTTTGCGCTTCGTTATTTGTACAAACGAAAGTATCTTTTTCTTCAAATTCTACTAAAGCGCCATCAATCATTAAGCTATTATTAACTCCAAGCCCAACTTCGATTTTATTTTCTGAGTATGAAGTTGTCATATCGTCAGAGTTAAATCTACTTCCAATAAATATCGCACCACCGAAGGCACCATTTACATAAGAAGCTTGAGCGTTAAATGGAAAATCTGCTTTTTCATCGTACAATGGACCCCAGATTAATATTCCGCCACCAACATTTCTCAAGTCAGAATTAACTAATCTTGCAACGTTGTTGTCGAAGCTATTATTTCTAACTCTACCTAAATAAATTGCAATTCTCGCATCATCGTGTGCTTGTCTTTGCAAATCTGTAATCATTTCAGGTGTAGAGTTATCGATTTGGTCAATAGCAGGTATTCCTACTATGCCAGGTAATCCTTTGAAATCGTTTCTATTAGATGGGCTACCATCTCTATTAGTAATATTAGGGTTTTTATTCGCAGCATAAGTACCAACTGTTCCTATCAAATCATCTTCATCAGAAAATGATGACGGGAAGCCTGCTGGACCTTCTAAGAATTGAACTGCCCCACCTCTTAGTCTTGCGATATTATTATTAAAGTTACAACCTAATATCCATGTTCTTGTAGAGAAAGTTGTAATTACACCACCTGAACCGTTTGATGCAGCTCTAAGGTCGTCGTTAATCTTTCTCCAATTCGGAGTTGTGTTAAAAGCAGCCCAAGCAGATGAAGGTGGATTATTTACATCAAAATAATCATCTCTATCCACAGTGGTATCTTTTTTGAACCCATGGAAATGAACATTTCTAAAAAATGCAGCTCTTGCTCCAGGCATAACAACTATATGACCCCACTCTTTTGAGTGGTTAAATGGCTGGCCTCTGAACTCAATCTGCTCAGTATTTACTATATTAGCAGGTTTATCTCCAATTCTCGCCCATGGATATGAGTTCAAATTAGGGTCTGGATTTAATCCAACATATTCATCCATTCTAGATGCCATCCACATGATAGCTTGAGTAGATGAAACTTTCACCTGATTTGCAGCCAATGCAGTACCTACTTGGTAATTCATTAACTCTCTTTTCACTGTATCCAAGATAACAGTATATACATAGTCATCTTTTGAGCTATGAACTGTTGGCTCATTTACAGTCAAATCTGTATTTGTAGCAGTCAAACCTAATGTAGATGAAAAACCTCCATCATACAAAAAGTATGCAGGATCTGCATATCCAAAATAATCATTTGGATTTTTTGGACCAAGTTGCTCTCTTGGATCTAATATTTGACCCGAAGCTAAAACTGGTCTTGGAGTATAAGTCATACTCGCATCGCCATCAGCGATTAATCTACCACCTTCGCCTACTACGAAGCGACCATTTGGGTGGAAGTGTACTTCTGTACCTGGCTCGATGATAAGTGTACCATCAATTTTATATTGATTATTCACGATGTACTTGTTGTCCTTTAAGAACACAACTACGTCATCTTTACCAAGTGTACCAGACACTTTAATATCTTCAGCACTTGCTTGACCAAAAGCCAACATTAATGCAAAAGCTATCAAAAAGTTTAGACGAATTAATCGTATCATAAAACCTCCCGGTTTACGGTTAATTTATTATTTAAAACAGTTATTTTCATTTTCATCTTTAAAATTTTATTAATTTATTTTATCTAAAAAACTTTATTCACTCAATTTTCGTGCCAAGACGTGCTATCCCTTGCTTTGCTTTGCTCACAAATTCTGATTCACGTTCTTCTTTGCTTTTTTCTACTACTGAAGCGTATTGCTCTTTTGCTACTTCATTTTGACCTGCTTTTTCTAAGCAATAGCCTGCGAAAAAACCTAATCTTGCTTTCATTTCTTCATTTTTAGTCAATGTAACGGCTTCTTTATAATTTTTTGCTGCTACATCGTAATTTCCGTTTGCTTCTTCGCAATAAGCCAATCCTGTTAGTGCTCCTATTCTAACTACATTTGAACTGCTACTAACAGCTTTGTCGTACCATGATTTAGCTGCTGCGAGGTCTCCTGCTAATTTATAAGCATTTCCTGCATATAAAGATGCTAATTTAGAAGTTTCATTTCCGCTGTATTTTTCTGCTATTTCTCTTAGACCCATTAGTGGTTGACCATTTATAACTATTGATTGGTCGCCTTCTAAGGCCTTGCCATAATCACCTTTTTCGAAGAATGGCATTACTCTTTCGAGCATTATATTAGCTTCAAAATTTTCTTCGTTACTTTGTTCGCTACTAATGTAAAAATATCCTGCTATTATTACTACTATTGCTAATAACCCTGCATATTTAATAGCTTTGCTTTTTAATTCGTTCATATCCATTCCGGTATCTTCTGTAGATGCTACAGGATTCCCTGATTTTGAATGAATATCCTTTATTTCTTCGTTTTCGCTCATTCGCTTTGACTTCTTATATCTATTTATACATTACTTGCACGTATATACTTTTTTTTATTCGGCATATACGCTAACATACAAATATATGTTGCTGTAAAATAAATACCAACTCTCAACATAAAATTTTTTGCTTTTTTTGACTTTATTTACTCTCAATTGTTAATTACTTTATACAGTGTCAGATTAATTCCACACTTTTTTTACACACTTTACACATTTTACACTTCTTTAGAATGAACACCTTACAATTCTAATCTATTTTATCTTATTTTCTATTTTATATCAATAATCTTAAAAGCTTCACATTCATATTCCGAATTAGTGAAGTATATTTTTTTGCTTGCATTCCGTAAACATCAAAATATAAATATTTTAATTTAAAGTTTATTGCTAATTTTTTATAGTGTTCTTTGTCTGCTTGTTCGGCTATTAGCATCCCTGCAAATCGTACATCACTTAGTTTTACTATTTCATAGTTTTCACCGAATTTCTGCATCATCTCAGTAGGTTTGAACTCACGCAAGTAACTACTCATGTATGCCATATAATTATAATCTGTAACGAATGGCTTTAGCTGTAGCCTTTTTATATTGATTTTAATTTTTTCTACCATTAAATCGGATTTGTTTTTAAACCTATTTGCTGATGCTCTGAAAAATCCTGCATCTTCTGGAAACTCTGTGGCTAGTATCTCAATTATTTTTTCTACTACTATTGCGGAAATCTCTGGGTTAAACCAAAAATACTCATTTATATACTCTTTGCCTTCGTATTCATATTTTAATTGTAAGTCTTCTGGTATCAATTCGGACACATTAATTTTTTTCCTCGCGGGTATATCTAATACTTGTGGTTCGTTTATGTCGGAGGTATAAAACAATATATCTGCAGTCGCGTACTCGGTATATAGGTGTGGTTCTAATTCTTGCTCTGAGGGTATAGAATCAGCACTATATATGGTACTCATTTTAAAGTTCCTTGGTAGAATTTCATTAAAGATTAATTCTAATGGCTTAACGCTTACTACTAAGTATTCGGCAGATGCGTTATAAGAAAAAATCAAAAATATTAATATTATGTTTCTAATTTTCAATATAAATCTATTTTTAACTCAACATTACTAATCATTTTGTTTTTCGGCATGATTGAAAGAATATTTAATATGTACGGATTTGTTCGGTGAATGTTATACTTATTTTATATACCTATATATGGTGAATAGAAACTTAAAATAATAATCTTAACATATTGATTATGTCTTAGAATTTTTTTCTTTGACTGGAATAATTATTTTGTTAAGTTACATTGTATTAATAGTGAGTTAACTTAGAATTACTATGGGAATTGAAATAAATAACTTTTTTATTAAATAATTATTGAAAAATATGAAAAAATATTATCTAATAGTGATTTTGTTTCTTTTCGTATCAAATCTATCTGCTGAAGATGTTGCTTCAAATGATTTTAGTGAAGATATAAAAAGAAATAGAATATCGCTTCATCTGGGTACGCCCGGCTTATCTGCTCTTAATTATGAGTTTCTAATACCAAACGTTGATAATAAACTAGCAGCGTTTATTAATTTCTCTTATGCTCCATATTCCATTGATGATTTGAATTATGCAACCGGTCCGGGTGTAAACGGTGGTGAGAATAAAGCAAATTTTTCTATTTCTTCTCTGTTTATTGGAATTGGTGCTAAATACTATTTCTTAGAGGAGCAAGAGGGGCTTTTTGTGGCTCTTGAATATAACTATCAATCTATTGATGTCGAGGCTGATGGTGTGAATTACTATGAAGACAATAATGTTTCTTATTATGACCAATCAACTGGCAGTTACGTAGATATTAAATTTTCTGATGCCAAGATAGAGATGTCGGTTCCGATGCCGCAATTTACTCCGAAATTGGGTTATACTATAGTTAGCTCTGGGGGTTTCAAATTTGATGTTGAAGCTGGTTGGAATTTTGTTTTTCTTGATGACAAGCTTCCACTTAAAATATCTGCGGAATCAAGTTCTAATTTTTCAATTAATGGAGAAAGAACTTCGACGGGTGAGCGATTTACAGCGGAACCATCTTTGAGTTTCAGAGATGAAAATTTTAACGAATATAAGCTAAGTGGATATTTAGCATTTGCCCTCAAATTTGGCTGGGCATTTTAATATAAAAAGGAGAAAAAAATGAAAAATTTAAAATTGATAATGTTGATGTTGAGTTTCTTAATCTTATTTACAGTTTCTTGTACTTTTGAGGAAGTAGATGCTGAGCTTGAAGATGTAACAAATGAAACTGAGGGTAGGATTGATGTAAATACCGAATCAATGATAGGAGTTTGGGAAATTGAATATTATAAGGTTGGATTTCTTGAAATGGACCCTGATAATGCTCCACTAAGATATATAGGTCTTTATGATTCGACTTTTAATAGCTTTAATCTTGGTGGTAATTTGTTTTTAGATGATGAGACAGGAAAACTTCAATATGGGATAACTATATGGGATATTGAGGGCAATGAACCTAATGAAAAATTAGTTCAATATGATTCTCAAATGAGTTCAGAACGAAAATTTAAGATAATTCACCTCACAGAAGATAGATTAGTTCTGGGAGAAGGTGATGATATTAAGGCTTATTTTACAAGAAGAGATGATTTGAATGAAGATAAATTAAAAGCGTTACATGAATAATGTTACATTTCTTTAGCTAACTTTAATAAGTTATACATAATAATCAAAGGAATTCATTAAATATGAGTTCCTTTTTTTATTGTGCATTTAGGGAGAAATCTTATTAAATAATATTAATATACATATAATTAATTTTTCCGTATCTTTGTTTCTTAATTCAATTATATATAATTATAGATTTACATTTATGAATTACTTTAACTATCTTCTATTGATAACATGTCTAATTTTTAGCACGCCATTATATGCTCAGAATGATACTACGCTTGCAGAAGAAACAGAAAATGACTCTTTAAATTCTAATAATACTACGGACTCGCTTGATAATCTAAATAGGCTTAATAATGATTCGATAAACTCTGCTGCGATTAAAGAATACAACAGAAAACTTACAGAAATAGAGGGGTTGCGTATAGCTGACTCTATTAAAAAAGCCGAATTGGAAATACAGTTATCCAAATTAAAAACTACGGACAATCTTGAGAAAGATGAGTTACTCAAACAATTAAAAGCTATAGAGCAAAATGAATTAGACAGGGTTTCAAGTAAAAAATCAAAAATTGATTCTCTTAGGAATATTGCAAAGGGTTACCCAGTAATAGGGACTATTCACGATACATTGTTTTATATTTACGCTAAAATTGGTGCATCAACTTCAAAAGATAGGGCTAAGAATATCACTGATAAAATTGAAATTTTATATGATGATGATTTTTTTGATGGGGATTCTCTCATAATTGAAAAATTAGATGTAACTGCGGATATAGTATATGGCGAAATGATAATTATGAGTGTTTCGGAAAATGATGCTATTTGGTATGGTGGGAGTATAGATGAAACTGCGGTTCAATTTAAAAATTTGATTTTAAGCTCAATCGAAACAGGTAAAGAAGAATATTCATTTTTTAGAATATTTCTTAGAATATTTTGGATTTTGTTGGTGTTGTTCATAGTTAGGGTTCTTATATGGCTGATAGGCATTGGTTATAATAAACTCTTAAATTACTTTACTTTAACTCCGCAAACTTGGCTCAAGGCCTTGCAGTATAAAGACTATGTATTTCTTAGTACTGAAAAAGAGCTTCAGATAATATTTTTATTGATTAAGGCACTTAAATGGTTTTCTTATGGATTGATAGGGTATATATCTCTTCCAATAATCTTTAGTATTTTTCCTTTTACTCGTACTTGGGCAAATACATTATTTGGTTTTATATGGTCTCCTGTCCTTAAAAGTTTTGATGCAGTTTATGGTTTTATACCAAATTTATTTACAATATTAGTTATCTATTTTATAATGAGATATTTAATTAAATTTGTTCATTATATCTTCAATGAAATACAGGCTGATAAGCTGACTATAAGCGGATTTCACTCAGATTGGGCTATACCTACATATCATATCGTAAAGTTTTTGCTTTATGCGTTTATGTTTATTTTGATATTCCCATATCTTCCGGGTTCTGATTCTGCTGTTTTTCAGGGTGTATCTGTATTTATTGGTGTTTTGTTTTCACTTGGTTCATCTACTGCTATCTCTAATATGATAGCTGGGTTAGTAATTACTTATATGAGACCATTTAAAATCGGAGATAGAATTAAAATTGGTGATGTAACTGGCGATGTAATTGAAAAAACGATGTTAGTTACAAGACTTAGAACAGCAAAAAATGAGATAATTACTATTCCTAATTCTTCAGTATTATCTGGAAATACTATAAACTACTCGAGTGATTCTAAAGAGCAAGGGCTAATCATCCATACGACTATAACTATAGGATATGATATTCCGTGGAAGGATATGCACCAAACTTTGATAGATGCTGCATTGAGGACGAATCTAATAGAGAAAGAGCCATTGCCTTTTGTACTTCAGACTAGTTTGGAAGATTTTTATGTTGCTTACCAAATTAATGCTTATACTAAGGCAGCTAATAAACAAGCAACAATCTACTCTGATTTACACCAAAACATACAAGATGTTTGTAATGAAAATGGAATTGAGATATTATCGCCTCACTACCGAGCAGCGAGAGATGGAAATAATACAACTATTCCATTAGATTATTTAAAACCGGACTATCAACCACCTTCGTTTAATATCAATATAAAAAATGAGAATGACAGAGATAGCAATACGATAGATAAGAAAGACTTTAAGGCATAATAGATAGAATTAAAATGGAAGAAAAAATATCAGATATAATTTCTAATCCTATTGTTATTAAGATGGCATTAGTAATACTTGGGATTATAGTAATATGGATTATTACTAAGGCAATACAGAAAAACTTATTAAATAGAATAAAAGATAATGATAATAAATACAGAGCGAAAAAATTTAGCAGTTTTGTTGGAGCAATTTTCATAATTCTACTTATATCAATATCATATAGCGATAAAATTGGTGGGTTTACTGTAGCATTTGGGGTAGCAGGTGCTGGGGTTGCTTTTGCACTTCAGGAAGTAATAGCATCCTTTGCTGGTTGGTTAGCAATAATGTTTGGTGGATTTTATAAAACTGGGGATAGGGTTCAACTTGGCGGTATCAAAGGTGATGTAATGGATATTGGTGTATTACGTACTTCGATAATGGAGACCGGACAATGGGTAGATGGAGACTTATATAATGGCAGAATTGTTTTAATTGCTAATAGTTTTGTATTTAAAGAGCCAGTTTTTAATTACTCTGGGGATTTTCCTTTTCTATGGGACGAAATCAAAATACCTATTCAATTTGGGTCAAACTATGACAAAGCAAAAGCATTATTTATTGATGTGGCAAAAAATGTGGCAGGAGATTTGACAAATCTCTCAAAGAAACAATGGACAAGCTTGCAGGACAAATATAGGTTAGAAGATGCACAAACAGAACCAATGATTTCAATTATTGTTACAGATAACTGGGTGGAGTTCACTTTAAGATATGTTGTTATATTTAACCGCAGAAGGACTATAAAAACAGAACTATTTACGAATATTTTGAAAGCTGTAGAGGCACCGAATAGTGAGATTAAATTTGCTTCTGCTACATTTCATATAGTCGATGCTCCTCCGTTAAATATTAATATAAACGACAAAAAAAATAAATAAAATTTTATTAATCTATTTCAGACGTTCTAATATTTTATCTGCTACTCTAAAAGAATTAGCATAAATCGTCCAAGTAAACGGTACTGAACCACCTGTTGGCATAAATGATCCATCAGTGATATATAGATTTTCTACTTCGTGCATACGGCAATCTTTGTCCAAGACTGAAGTTGCTTGGTTTTCTCCAAATCGACAACCACCTGCTTGCAGATTTGAAGGTGGGAATGAAGATAAATTAGTTTGAATATTTTTTGCTCCTAATTTTTCTAATATTTCTACTCCACGCTCATTCATAAATTTTCCAATTTTATAGTCATGTCCGTGATTGCCTATACGGACTTTGGCAACAGGCAAATTCCATTTATCTCGCTCTTTTGAGTCTAAATCTACAAAACAATGGTCATTAGGTGTCCAATCGCAAAATACTTCAAAGCGTATATGTTTGTTATTCCTGAAATGACTATACATTTTTTCTTGTAATTTTTTACCCCATATTAAGTTGCCGTTCTTGTCCCATTTCAGATTATTAGCTCTTGCTATTGGGTTGGGATGACGCATTAGAAATTCAATCGTTCCGCCTTTTGTCAATTTTCCGGTTTCATCATCTTGGAACTCATAAAATTCTTGAACTGCACGGTTGATAAATGGTCCTTGTTTTTTTAATTTAAGCTGCGAGTTTAAATCAAAACTATCATAAGGTAATTCGCAATTAGCAGAACCACCAGATGAGAAAAGCAAGTTTTTTCCTACTAATTTATTGCTATTTCCAAGTCCGAAAGGATGTTTTTCTCCTACGGAATTAAGCAATAATCTTGAGGTTTCAATAGCTTGGCAAGCTATAACATATATTTTGGCGGATACTCTGCGTTTTGTGCCTATGTCTTTATTAATGTATTCAACAAATTCTATTTTCCCTTTTGAATCTGTTTTGATATTAAACACATAAGAATTTGGAAGGACTTGGCATTTTCCAGTTTGATATGCTTTGTCTAACAGTGCAACACGGGAAGAGCTTTTTGCTCTCGAATTGCAGGCATAAGAGCCACAATACCCAGACAAATAACACGCTCCTCTATCTCCCTCTGGTTTTGATAGTATTGCTCTAGGAACTGGAAAATTTGAATAATTTAATTTCTCACACGCTTTGTCAATAAGCCCTGAAACAAAATGTTCTTGGGTTGGTGGGTAGGGATAATCTTTAGTAGAACGAGGTTCGGCGAATTTATGCTTTTTGTATTTGCCGGATACTCCTACTATACGCTCAACTTTTTCATAATAAGGTTCCAAATCTTCGTAAGAGATAGGCCAATCGACGATATTTCCATATTCTATTTCACCGTATTCCGTCAATAGTCTAAAATCTTTGGGTTTTAATCTATGAAAAAAGCCACTCATCAAATTTGTCGAACCTCCTACCATAGAGCCATTCCAAAAATCTGAACCGCTTTCATAAGTAGATTCGCCTACCCATTCTCCATCTTCTAAATCTTCTATTACATGTCTTTCGTCTGCGAGATTTGGAGTAAATATTGGTCGTCTTACTGATTTAATTTCATCTTTTGAAAAATCTTCTTCTTTGAACCAAGCACCTTTTTCTAAAACTACTACGTCATATCCAGCTTTTGAGAGTTCATAAGCAATTGGTCCACCACCGGCACCGGAGCCTACTATACATATATCAAAATCTTTCATATTTTATTTCTTCTGAGCTAAGGGTTTATATAAATTATTATTATTTGGTTGGGGTTGTCCTTGCTGATGATTTATCCATTTCCAACCTCTTTCATTTGTATTTGAACCATAGATTGGGTCAGAAAATAGTGCTTCGAAAATAAATAATAGAACCATTGCGAGAAATGGTTCCGCCCATTCCTCTTTTGCTTCTTTTAACAATAATTCCATATTTTCATCTTTGAGTTTTGATATAGATTTATGATATTTAGCTATTGATTGTCTTTCTAATTTGTCAATACCATTAAAAATGATAAGTCTAATATCCTTGTCATATAGCTCATCAATCAATACTTTTTGCATATATTCTGTTGCATTTATTTCATCAATAGAGGGGTTATCATCACCTTTTGGGAAGAGTTGGTTTTGTATCTTGTTTAATATTGCGAATTGGTTTTTTGATAATACGAATGATGAATTATTATTTTGTTTTGCATATAGCCGCTTAGGTTTAATTGCATAAACAGATAATAATAATGAAGATGATAGAAATGTTCGTCGATTGATATTCATAATAATGTAAATCGTTTAAATGATGATTCTATTATGAATTATTTTAAAGGAAAATATTTTAATAAAATTGATTAATTGTATTAATACTTATAATTTATTATATTTTGCTTTGGAATATCCAAATTCTTCAAAAAGTAATTTTGAAAGTACAATGAAAAAAATCTTTATTTTTAGTATCGTATCTGTTTTATCAATTTGTTTTTTTATAATCAAACAAATTATATCTCAAGATGAAGTCCAAGCACCAGAACCAGGTATTGAAATATTACTGTATTCGCCGACAGATGCAACAGTAGATAAATATTGGGACGTTATTAACAACTATGCTCCAAAAAAAGAAGCTTATATAGCAGCAATTAGGTTAATAGAACAATCAATCAAAGATAAAAAATGGACTGAAGCAGTTCAGATGCTGGAAGACTTCAAATTTGATTTTCCGGGGAAAGAGAAAGATTTTGATAAAGTAATAGAAATATTAAATAGAAATGAAGAAGGCTTGATAGATAAGAATTTAGGAGATGGAATTAACTCATCTACTAACGAATCAGCTCCGATACAAACAGCCGACCAAAATACTATGTATTTTAGAGCGATTAATAGAGAGGGGTTTGACAATCAAACTTCAGATATATTTGTTTCTAAACGGGTAGATGGTGTATGGCAAAAGGCTTATAAATTAGAAGCATCATTTAATAAAATAGACAACCAAGAGTCTCCACAAGGGGTATCAACTGATGGGAATACGCTTTATTTATTTGGTAATTACGAAGGTTCGCTTGGGAATGGGGATTTGTTTTATGCTGAAAGAATACAAGGAGATATTTGGTCCGATGCGATTCATTTTCCGGAGCCTATAAATTCCAAATATTTTGAATCTGATGCTAAACTGACAAATAATGGTGATGCTTTAATATTTTCTTCTGACCGTCCGGGTGGGGTAGGTGTTTATCAGCCTATACACTCAACTAAATACGGTTCGAAATATGGGAATACAGATATTTATGTTTCCAATAGAACTGAAGATGGTTGGGGTCCCGCAATCAATTTGGGTGAAAAGATTAATACTGGAATGGCTGAACGAAAACCATTTTTACACCCTGATGGAATTTCGCTTTATTTTAGCTCTGACGGACATCCTGGATTAGGTAGATTAGATGTGTTTTATGCTAAGCGGACGGATGAGTTAGCTTGGGACAAATGGGAAGAACCAATTAATTTGGGAAAAGAGATTAATTCTCCGTCGGACGAATCTGGCGTTATAGTTAATACTTATGGTGAATTGGCATATTTTGCATCTGCTGATAGAGACTTAAACTTCGGACAAAAAGATATTTATACGATGAATATGCCAGAGGCACTAAAGCCAAGTGCAGTAACATCGCTAACTGGTAAGGTAACTGATGCAGATGGTTTCCCACTCGAAGCGGAAATTATTTGGGAGGATTTGGAAACAGGTAAAAAACTTGGTAAAATGAAATCTCACCCAACGAATGGTACATTTTTCATTGTTTTACGGAATGGAAGAAATTATGGTATATATGCAGAAAAAGAGGGTTATTTCCCTATTTCTACTAATATTGACCTAACATCAGCTGCTAATTCTGGCGAAATGAGTGAAAATATACAAATGCAATCATTAGATGATTTACTTGGTGATGATTTGGAAATGACAGGTAATACTGGTCTTCTATATGATGCTTTTTCTTTGCAGGCGAAAAGAAAAATTAAGATGAACAACCTGTTTTTTGAGTATAATAAATGGGACTTGCTTCCAATTTCTTTCCCTGAATTAGATAGAATAGTATATTTTTTAAATAATTATCCTATTCAGAAGATTGAGATTGCTGGACATACTGATAGTATTGGTAGAGATGCATATAATGAGAAACTATCTAAAAAACGAGCGGATGCGGTGGTAAAATATTTTGTTAGCAAAGGAATTAAAAAAGAAATGTTTGTCGCAGTTGGCTATGGTAAAACCCAACCAGTAGAGAGCAATGAAACTGAAGAAGGACGACGAAAGAACCGAAGAGTTGAACTTGTTATATTAGAATCAAGTAAACGAGTTGCTCAAGAAAAATAGGTCAAATTGAATAATATTCGTTATTATTAATTCGTATATTAACTATTACATCTTTCACTTATTTCTTCAACGAATATAATATCAAAGCTATTTGGTTTTTTGCTTGCTCAATGAATTCTTTATAAGTATCTGGGTTTACTCTGTTCAAATAGAGCAGAAGCATTCCTATTGTTGTATATTTTAGTTTCTGAATTACCTCATTTATATCTTCTTTTCTAATCAGACCTTTATCAATACAAAGTCTAATTTCTTCATCTAATAGATTCGTCAAAGAATTGTTTATTATTTGTCTGGTGTTTTCTTTATTACCAAAGCCTTCTATTTTAGTAAGATAAAATAAATCAAAGATACTTGGGTATTGTATGAAAAAATGGATGTACGCCAACACAATTCCGTTAATTTTTTTAATACCATTTTCTTTGTTTTTATTTTGACTGTCAACAAATTCATTACATTCTTGTTGGAAATCAGAGATGCAATAGAATAATAATTCGTTCAAATCTTTGAAATAATTATAGAGTGTGGCATAAGAATAACCGGCTTTGTCTGCGATATTCCTAACGCTGATACTTTTTAGCCCTTCTCCTTTTATTATTTCTTTTGTTGCTTGGATAAAATATCCTTTCATCCTTTGTTCTTGTAGTTGCTTATTTTTCATTGTTTATTAATTATATTATTGTTATAAATTATTAACAATGCAAATATAATTAACAGCGTTAATATAGACAAGACTTTTTATATGAAGCTAGCTTGTAATAGGCTCTGGTTTGGTTTTTCTTTTGAATGGTCTTATAATTAGACGTAAGCCGTTGTTAAATTTAATATAATTCCAAGTCCAGTTAATTAAGACTACTACTCTATTTCGGAAGCCAACAAGTAGCATTAAGTGAACAAACATCCAAACTAACCATGCGAAAATACCTTGGAATGAGAAGCTTCCTAATTCGACTACAGCCTTATTCCTACCGATAGTTGCCATAGTACCTTTGTCATTGTATATAAATGGTTTTGTTTGTGTATTTTTTGATTTGTTATTGAAGTATTCAGCCAAATACTTTCCTTGTTGCATAGCTACAGACCCCATCATAGGCAATCCTTCTATACCTTCTTTATTTATGAAACTACTTGCATCTCCTACGGCGAATATATTATCGTAGGATAAAACGCGGCAGTAATCATCAGTTCTAATTCTATTGCCTTTTGCGATATGTTCATGTAATATTCCTTCTGGGAAATCACCCTTAACTCCAGCAGACCAAACCAATGTATCAGTATGGAAATCAATATTTGATGTTTTTACTAGATTGTCTTCATAAGAGTTAACGAAGGTATCAGTCCAAACATTAATGCCAAGTTTATCTAAATACAAATTGGCTTTGCGAGAAGATTCGGCATTCATACCAGATAATACTCTTGGAGTTGCTTCTATCAAATTAATTTCCATTAGACGAAAATCGAGGTCTGGGAAATCTTTAGGAAGAACTTTATTTCGTAATTCTGCAATTGCACCTGCAAGTTCGACGCCAGTTGGTCCTGCTCCTACTATAACAACATTCATTAACTCTTTTCTTTCATTCAAATCATTTGTATTTAGGGCTTTTTCAAAGTTTCCTAAAATTTTTGAACGAAGATTAAGGGAGTCTTCCAATGATTTCATAGAAATAGAATTATACTTAATTAGGTCATTATCAAAATAATTATTTTTAGCTCCGGAAGCGATTATTAAGTAATCATATTTCAACTCACCTATGTCTGAGAATATAATTGATTTTTGGGTATCAATAGAGCTAACATTTGCCAAGCGGAAATAGCTATTTTGTTTTGTGTTTAATATTTTTCTTATAGGGTATGCAATAGAATCAGGTTCTAAGCCTGAAGTAGCAACTTGATATAAAAGCGGTTGGAAAGTATGGAAATTATTTTTGTCAATTAGGACAAGCTGGTAGGCATTTGAATTGATATTTTTTGCAATTTGTAAACCTGCAAAACCTGCACCGATGACAACAATTCGGGGTATATTTTTATTTGGAATATTCATAATAAAACTTATTATTATTTTGACAAATAATAATAATATTGACACCCCAAAGAGCTTATTATTTTACTTAACTTCGTATTCGCATTAGTTTATATACTCCATTTTCCATAATGTATGATAATATTAATTTATATTTGCTGTTGTTAATATGCAAAACATAAATCAGGGACAATACATCACCATCTGGCTCGACTGCGAAAGTATAATTATAATATTTAATTTCATCTATTTTGCCTAATTCAATAATTGAATTATACATCTCAAACAATTGCTCTATACTCACATTATCTCTATATATCTGGGAGCTATTTTCGTAAATTTCTTCTATATTATTATTTTTGAAATTATCTATAAATGGCTTAGCAATAATGCTTAGTTTGGGAATTTCTATATAATCTTCATTGTGCAAATTAAATCCTGCTAATTTTGTCTCTGCTTTACCGGATTTGGTAATACTGCTTACATAAATCAATTGTAAAATAACGTTTGTGTTCAATTCGGTGTATTTTGTATCAAATATAAAAATTGTTATGCTATCTTGGATAGCTGCATTACTAAGTTGGTAGCTTTTTAAGCTGCCATTTACAGAGTTAAGAAATCTAACGTGGCTTATGAAATCATTTTTAACAATATTTTCTTTGAATAAATATGAAGATTGTTCAAAGAGTTCATCAAATTTATTTTCTTTGATTTGGTTAATACTATTAAAAAGCAGATTATAATCAAATTTATAAAGCTCCTTTCCTATTTTTTCATTTGAATTATTAAGTAAGTTGTTATACCATTCTTCCTTATCTTTGGAAAGTATATTAGTATAAAATATTAATCCAAGAGTCGCAAAAATAAATAAAGATTTTAATGTATTCATATCTTTTAAAAATCCTATTGTTGAATAATCATAGAATGGTATCGTTTACATTTAAAAATTATTTCATAATAATACGATAAGAATAATAATATTCGAAGAATAAAAAAATAATAAATAAAACGAAATAATTTGGTCAATTAAAACTACTCTCTTATATTTGTTTTCGCTTTCGTGGTGAAAATAAGATTTTGTTTGGGATGTCGCCAAGTGGTAAGGCACCGGTTTTTGGTACCGGCATGCGCAGGTTCGAATCCTGCCATCCCAGCTTTTATATTTTAGGATGCTGACACAATGCCAGATTTTAAAGTTGTCTCCGGAAGATCTAATCCAGATCTGTCTTCAAAAGTAGCAAATAGCTTAGGAATAGAACTCTCTGAAACTTCTATAAGAACGTTCAGCGACGGAGAATTATGGGCAAAATACGAAGAGAATATTCGTGGCGTTGATTTGTTTATTGTCCAATCTACTTCTGCACCGGCGGAGAATTTAATGGAATTATTAATCTTGATTGATGCAGCAAAACGAGCATCAGCAAGACGCGTTACAGCGGTAATACCTTATTTTGGATATGCACGGCAAGACAGAAAAGACCAGCCAAGAGTAGCAATCACTGCTAAATTAGTTGCAAATTTGCTTACTCGTGCGGGTGCGGATAGGATAATTACTATCGACTTACACTCTGCACAAATACAGGGGTATTTTGATATTCCATTAGACCACCTTTACGCATCACCAGTTCTTATCAACGCGGTAAAAAAGCTTAATATAAAAAATCCTTCATTTGCGGCACCGGACATTGGCGGACTTCGTACTGCTCGTGCTTATGCTGGCAAATTTGACAATGCTGATTTAATTATGATTGACAAAAGAAGACCACAGCATAATAAAGCTGAAATTACTCAAATTGTTGGCGATGTAAAAGGCAGAGATATAATAATCGTTGATGATATGATTGATACTGGTGGCACATTTGTAAATTGTGCTGATGCACTTAAAGACAAAGGTGCTAACTCCATAGTCGGAGTTACTGTTCACCCTGTTTTTTCAGGTAAAGCAGTCGAAAAAATTGAGAATTCTACATCAATTGACAAAATGTTTATTACTGACACTATTCCATTAAAACAAAAAATGAAAAAAGTTGAAGTAATGTCCGTAGCAGAAATACTCGGAGAAGCAATTATCAGAACTCACGATAATCGCTCCATTAGTTCATTGTTTGATATAGAAAGATAATTTAGAAAAAAAATTAAATAGAAAATTTTATTAGTAGCATTAAATATTGCTACTAAAATTCACAAATAAATATATAGGAATACATTATGGCGGAAGTAACTTTAACCGTTAAAAAAAGAGAAACCGGCAAACAAATTTCTAAAGAATACAGAAGACAAGGCTTAGTGCCGGGCATCTTTTATTCTAATGGAAAAGCGGGTTTGCCAATTCTTTCAGATACCCTCTCATTAAGACCAGTAGTTTATACTGCTTACACGAGAGTAGTTAATTTAGATATCGAAGGCGAGGAGCAAAACCAAAAAGCTGTGCTAAAAGATATTTCTTTTGACCCAGTTACTGAAAAAATTCTTCATTTCGATTTGATTGGATTAACTCCAGGTACTAAGATTACAGTTCAAGTACCAATCAAATTAGTCGGAAAATCAAAAGGTGTTATGGGTGGTGGCGTATTGTCTCAGTATATGTACAAAGTTCCAATTACTGCTACACCAGAAAACTTACCTGAAAGATTAGAATTAGACATAAATGAACTCGGATTTGGTCAAACATTCAAAATTGACAAATTAAAAACTGATGCTTTCGAATTTGCATTCCAAGGTAATCCAGTTGTTTGTTCATGTAAAGCACCAAGGGTAGCAACTGAAGTTGAAACAGAAGCTGCGGAAGAAACTGAAGAAGCTTAAACACAAAGCTTAGAATCTTAATCAGAACTAAATAGTCAGAACTATAAAAAGACTGTTAAATATCAATTTAGCAGTCTTTTTTTATCTATTCTTTCTATTATCCTTCTTACTTATAATCATTATAATCTTAAAAATTATATATATAATTAAATTCTAATCGAATTGAATATTCGCTTTGCTAATAACCTTCCGTTTCTGTCTTCTGTTGAATAAACAATAATCATTTGCCACATTTTTAAGTCATCTTTAACTGTCAGAATTTCAAATGAATAATTAATGATTTCTTCTTGGAAAGTGCCGTTAGTTTTTATTGCTAAATGGTTGTAGTTGCGTAAAGAGTCATTGCTGTATTTCAAATCGGTTAGATCATAAGCTTTTTTAAAATTAGTGATAACATTTTCTGATGCGTCAGTCAAATCTAAAACTCCTGCTTCTGGTTTATACTCGCTGATACTCAAAGAGATTTGCAAGCCGTTTTTTAATTTGTTTTCAAATACATTAAGTTTATTAAGTAAGAAATTCTCTGTACCACTAATTTCAATATTTTTTTCTATTAATTGGAATGGACTTTCTACGCTAATTGAATTTCCATATTCAGTTCTTACCCAATCTTTATTGAGCACAGTATCTGGTGTGTTCCTCAAATTAATTGCTCTTTCTAATACCTCACCGGTGTGTTTACTAAGGGAGCTTCCCATATAATTTCCAATTAAGTAGATTACTATCAAGCCTATAAAAAATATGATTACAAATTTCCTACCCTGCTTTTTGTCTTTTATTGCCATTTTTAAGTGCTTTATTTTTTGAAAAGATATAATTAAAATTTACAAGGCGTTGACTACTGCTATCATTTTTTCTTGGACTTCCATAGCAATTGGTCCTAAACCAGAGTTTTTTACTGACATCATAGATGCTACTGGGTCCACGGCGGAAACTTCTATACTTCCGTCTTCGTTTTCTTGGACTACGAAGTTGCAAGGTAGAAAAACTCCAATGTGTTTTTCTTTAGAAATGGCTTTGTGTGCAAAGGTAGGGTTGCATGCACCAAGTATTCTGTAATTTCTAAAATCAACATCTAATTTTTTCTTAAAAGTACTGGTTACATCTACTTCTGTGAGAACTCCGAAGCCTTCTTTTTTAAGCTCTTCGGTAACTTTTTCAATTGCTTGTTCGAATGATACTCCTGATAGTATTTTGCTGTGGTGATATAACATTTCTAATTCACTTTGTTTTATTTATAATAATTTATGTGGTAATAATAACTGATTAGATTGATTAATATTTTATTAATAAAATCAAATTATTAATGCTTAAATCGAGCGCTATAAAACACTAAGATCTTAATTAATATAAATAAAATGATAGAGTAAAAAAGATAAGCTAAAAAATATACCTAAAATTAATTAATTTGCGAGTTCAATATGCAATAATTTATAAAATATTTGAATAAAATAGATGATTTTATCTGGAAAAGAAATAAATAATAGAATAGGTCAAGACATCAAAATCGACCCATTCAACCCTTCTCAAATCAATCCAAATTCTTATAACTTAAAACTACATAATGAGTTATTAGTATATGAAAATGATGTATTGGAGATGGATAAAAATAATCCTACTTCGAAGTTAATGATTCCAAAGGAGGGACTTTTATTGGAGAAAGATAAACTTTATTTGGGCAGGACTATGGAATATACTGAAACAAATAATCTTGTTCCGATGCTCGAAGGACGTTCATCAATTGGCAGATTAGGATTGTTTATCCATGTTACTGCAGGATTTGGCGACGTTGGGTTTAGTGGTTTTTGGACTTTGGAGATGTTTTGTGTACAACCGATTAGAATATTTGCAGATGTAGAGATATGCCAAATATTTTATCATACGATAGAAGGGGAATATGATACATACCAAAAAGGGAAGTATCAAAAAAACAAAGGGATACAAGCCTCGAAACTGTATCAGGATTTCCAAAAAAAATAAAAAAACATTTTTAATTTAAGTAAATAATATATATATTTGAACTTATAAAATATAAGCAGCATAAATAATCCGATTTTTTCGGGGGGAAAAATGAAAAGATTAGTAATACTTTTAGCCATTATGGCTACATATTTCGTATTTGCACAGTCAAATGACCAGCAAATCTCAGAGCTATTAAATCAAGTAGCCAGAGGGCAGTCTCAGTCTGTCAAAGCACAAATTCCAAACTTAGTTGCAGCCAATCCCAATGACCCTGGCGTTAAACTTATTCTTGCAGTCGTTATCGATGACGCATTCAAAGCAGTAGAAATATACAATGAAATAGTAACAGAACACCCAACAAGTAGCTGGGCAGATGATGCTTACTGGCGTATTGTTCAATTCTATTCTATCCTTGGAGACACAACAAAAGCGAGAATCGAATTAGATAACTTCCGCCAAAAATATCCAACTTCAGAATATATAATACCGGCTTCGGACGTTGTCCGCTCTGCAGTTGGGTTAGCAAAAATAGACAAAAAAAGAGTAATTGAACTCGGAAATGTATTTAATAATAAAATAACAAAAGAAGCAACTCATCAGAACAAAGAAAAGTTAAAAAAAATGGTGGAGGAAAAACAAACTACCACTGATGTATTGACTAATAATGACGGAAATTCTGAAGGAAGTCCAGAAACTAATGCTGATAACAATCAAAATACGGATAGTGAAGAAAATCAAGAATCCCAATCTCCTATGCTTACAAAAAAAACTAACAAAGTGAAAATAGCAGACAATCCGGATACTTTAGCAAAGGGAGAACCAGATGAAACGACAATTGATAATTTGCAATCAGATATAAACCCAGAAACTGAAAAGAAAGTAGAAGATGTAAAAAAAGTAGAAATGCAGGAAACTGAAAAACCACTTTCAGCTCAAGAAATATTGGACAAACAAATTGCAAGAAACCAGAAAGAAGTAGAAGAGTTCAAAAAAAAGAAAAAAGAAGAATATGAGCAAAAAAAGATTGACGAATTAAATAAAATAGAGGAAGAAGAAGATAGTAAAATGTTTTTTGGACTTCAAGTGGGCTTATTTAATACTCGCGAAGCGGCTGAAGCGGAAATGAAAAAATTTCTTCAACAAAGAATGAGAACTGAGGTAAAAACAAAGATGATTGATGGCGAAGAAAAGTATGCGGTTGTAATAGGGAACTATACTTCAAGAGCATCAGCTGAGTCAGCGAAATATTACGTAAACCAGCAGTGCAATTGTAATCCAATCATATTAGAAAAATAATAAAAATAATAAAATAAATTCTTACCGATTAAACTATTCTATCTCAGAATAGCAAATAATTTTTTGCTAAAAAACTAAGTCCTGCCTTACCAAATATTAAATTACTATTAATTTTAAGTAAAAATTTATATATTTGTTTTTTTACATAATTAAACGAACAATCATAAATGAAAAAGCAAGAGATTAGAAATTTTATAGAAACACATTTCAAACATTTTAATGCAGCTGCACTTGTTGATGCTGCAAAGGGATACGAAACACACCTTCAAAAAAATGGAAAGATGCTAATAAGTTTGGCTGGGGCGATGAGTACTGCTGAGCTTGGTAAATCGTTAGCAGAAATGATAAGACAAGGAAAAGTTGATATAATTTCTTGTACTGGTGCTAATCTGGAAGAAGATATAATGAATTTAGTAGCACACAATTCATATAAGCGTGTTCCAAATTATAGAGATTTGACTCCGGAGGAAGAACGCGAACTATTAGACAAAGGAATGAATAGAGTAACTGACACTTGTATTCCAGAAGAAGAAGCATTTCGTCGTCTTCAGGCTCATATCTATAAATTATGGAAGAAAGCCGATAATTCTGGTGATAGGAAACTTCCACATGAATTTATGTATGAAATGATATTAAGTGGAGTATTAGAGAAGTATTATGAAATTGACCCAAAAAATTCTTGGATGATAGCAGCAGCAGAGAAAAATTTACCTATAATTTGTCCAGGTTGGGAAGATTCGACTATGGGAAATATTTTTGCTTCATATTGTATCAAAGGCGAGCTAAGGCCTACAACGATGAAATCTGGGATAGAATACATGATGTGGTTAGCCGATTGGTACCAAAATAATTCCGATGGAGCAGGAGTTGGATTCTTCCAAATAGGCGGTGGAATTGCCGGCGATTTTCCGATTTGTGTTGTCCCAATGTTATATCAAGACTTAGAGCTACACAACATACCGTTTTGGTCATACTTTTGTCAAATATCTGACTCTACGACTTCTTATGGCTCGTACTCAGGAGCTGTGCCAAATGAAAAAATCACTTGGGGAAAACTTGATATAGATACTCCTAAATACATTGTCGAATCAGACGCAACTATAGTTGCACCTCTCATTTTTGCATACCTTTTGGGTTGGTAGATGAGATTACCATTCAAATACGAAGATTATGTTGCTGGTCTTGCTGTTGTTAGTGGGTTTATAGGCTTTGACCAAGACTCAATAAATGTTGAGTATCACATAAGCGACAACGTATTAGAAGTATATAAATCAGAGTTGAAAGAGGTAAAAATACCTTATCAAAACATTGAGAATATTGAATTCAAAAAAGGATGGTTTTCTCAAAGATTAATTGTGCATTTGGGTACATTAAAGAATGTAGATAAACTTCCATTTCTTAAAGATAATCAACTCATTTTCAATATAAAAAGAAAGATACGTAACAAAGCAAAAACTTTTGAAATCGAATGTAATTTGGAAATTTCTACTTTTAAACTAAATAGTATTGATAACCTGTAATATTTAATTAATTAAAAGTTATTATAATTGTAACAATACCACCAGCCAAGCCTCTTACTTTAATGCTCAAACTAAGCAGGTTTTCTGTTTTTATATGGCTTGTAACCTACCATTATATATAAGAAATTTATCTTCAAATTATTGAGTGATTTCATCGTCTATATCTAATATTACAACCATAAAAAATGAGATAAAACAATGAAGAAATCAGAACAAGAACTAAAAGAAATTGTAAGACAAAAATATACTGAAATTGCTGAGCAAAATTTAGAGTTTAATGCGGCATCGTGTTGCGGTGCGACAGATAGTTCCACGGAAGTTTATAATATTATGACTGATGATTATTCGGAATTAAAAGGTTATAATCAAGATGCTGATTTAGGTTTGGGTTGCGGTTTGCCTACTGCATTTGCTCAAATAAACAAAGGTGATACTGTAATTGATTTGGGTTCTGGGGCAGGAAATGATTGTTTTGTAGCTCGGCATGAAACTGGGGAATCCGGAAAAGTTATTGGGATAGATTTTACAGATGCTATGATAAATAAATCAAGAGAAAATGCAGAAAAACTTGGTTATAATAATGTTGAATTCCGATATGGCGATATAGAAAATATGCCTATTTCTGATAATCTTGCTGATGTGGTGGTGAGTAATTGCGTTCTAAATCTTGTTCCAAATAAAAGGAATGTAATTAAGGATATTCATAGAGTATTAAAGCCAGGTGGTCATTTTAGCATATCTGATGTTGTTCTCATTGGCGAGTTACCAGAGGAATTAGTCGAAGATGCTGAGATGTACGCTGGTTGTGTTTCTGGTGCTATTCAAAAAGATGAGTACTTAGGTTTTATAAGTGAACTTGGATTTGAAAATATTACAATTCAGAAAGAGAAACCGATAATTATTCCAAATGATATTTTAGCAAAGTACCTTTCTGAGGATAAAATAGATGAATTTAACTCTGGAAATACAGGGATTTTTAGTATAACAGTATTTGCGAATAAAGCAGGCGAAAAATCAGAAAAAAGAAAAATTAGTTTGCAAGAATTAAATGTAGCTTGTGAGCCTGGTGGCAATTGCTGTTAATTTAATCGTAAATATAATAAATGAGAATTTGGTCATTACACCCTGAATATTTAGATTCTAAAGGATTAGTAGCACTTTGGCGTGAAACTCTTCTTGCTAAGAATGTTTTGCAAGGAAATACAATTGGTTATAGAAATCATCCCCAACTTAATAGATTTAAGCTTACTAACAATCCTTTGACATATATAAATTCTTATCTAAGTTTTATTTATGATGAAGCTATGAGTAGGGGATATAATTTCAATAAAAACAAATTTGAAGAGCAAGACTTCAGTGATAAACTAACAGTTACGGATAAACAAATCAAATATGAATTTGAGCATTTATTAAAGAAGTTAGAAGGCAGAGATATAATAAAATTCAATAAAATAAAAAATGCGAAAGAAATAAAACCACACCCGATTTTTAGAATAATAGAGGGTGATATTGAGGGTTGGGAGATAATTTAAATTGATTTAATTAAACTTTTTAATTATATTTGGGAGTTAATTATTTTTATTTTTATAAGGAAAAAATATGAAAAAAGCAATTTTTTTAATGCTAATTTTAGCAATAAGCACAATTTCTAATAGTTGTGCTGATGATGATAAGATAGATAAGGTAACTAAAGCAATACTTTTAACTATCGTCGGGTATGAAAACGTCATTACATTTGATGAAGAATATTCGAGTATTACAGTAGATCCAGCTTACCTTGACTTTTTTGCTAAAAGCAACGACGGTTCATCTATCTCAATAAGCTTACATAAAGGTGAACATAATTTTGATGGAGAACAATCATTAAATCCTGAGACTGACAAAGTTGAATATTTTGATAAAGACAACAACCCAGTTATTATGAATGAAGGTACTTATAATATAAATCCTGAAACAAAAGCAGGAATAATAAATTGCAAAGACGGAAGTGGTCAAGAATATAAAGTAGAAGTAGGCAAAGAAATATAACTAATAAATTAGAATATACGACATTCAATTTAATAGAAAATAAACTTAATGCTCCAAAGATTACAGGGATAGAAAAAATTCAAAATCTTTGGAGTAATTATGGGGTATTAGCACGAGTATTTCTTGATAATGCAGATTATTCATCGGTTATTATCAAGCATATCAAATTAGATAAAAAAGGTAACCACCCGAGAAATTGGAATACAAAAACATCTCACCAAAGAAAATTAAAATCTTACAAAGTAGAAACTAATTGGTATAAAAACTATGATAAATTTCGAGATAACTCTTCATATTTTCCAAAATTATTAGGTTCGGTAGTTAATAATACCGAGATTATTTTGATGTTAGAAGACTTGGATATGATTGGTTATAATAAAAGAATAGACCGCCCTAAGCATAAAGAAATTATGATTTGTTTGGAGTGGTTGGCAAGTTTTCATTCAAAGGGATTTTTTAGTAGTGGAAAAGGAATTTGGGATAAAGGAACCTATTGGCACTTAGGGACGCGGTTAGAAGAGTTTGAAGCAATGGAAGAATCTAATCTAAAACAAAGTGCAGAAAAAATTGACAGGGAGTTAGATTTGGCAAAATATCAAACTATTCTTCACGGGGATGCTAAGATTGCAAATTTTTGTTTCTCTTCGGATTCGGGTTCAGTTGCTGCTGTTGATTTCCAATACATAGGCAAAGGCTGTGGTATGAAGGATTTGGTATATTTTCTAAGTAGTGTATTGGAAGAGAGTACGATTGGGAAACATTCTGCCAAATACATTGACCATTACTTTAAATTTCTTGAGTTATATATCGATAAATACGAAGTAGATATTAAATTTGGAGAAATAGAAAAGGAATGGAGGGAATTATATGATTATGCAGTAGCAGATTTTGAGAGGTTTTTGCTTGGCTGGATGCCCACCCATTATAAATTAAATTCATATACTAAGGAAGTTACTGAGAATCTAATTAGTAATTTATGAGAACTATTCTAAGTAATATCTTTTATATAATTATTCATTCTTATATATTTATAAGAAATTTTAAAGGATTGCATAATAAATCTAAAATAAATTTCTATTCCAATTGCTAAATTTACAGTAATTTTGTACACTTAATATATCATAAATTTAATACTTTAGCAAATATGCAATTTATAGACCTAAAAACACAGTATGCCCGAATCAAAGAAAAAGTTGATAAATCTATTATGGATGTTCTCGAACATGGGCAATATGTCTTCGGACCGGAAATCAAAGAATTAGAAGAAAAATTAGCTCAATATACTGGTAGGAAGTATTGTTTAGCTTGCTCTTCGGGTACTGATGCTTTGCTTATTCCTCTTATGGCTTGGGGTATTGGTAGTGGAGATGCAGTATTTACTACTCCTTTTACTTTTGTTGCTACAGCTGAAGTAATTAGTTTGACCGGTGCAACACCTGTTTTTGTAGATATAGATAAAGATACATATAACATCGACCCAAATAAATTAGAAGAAGCAATAAACAGAGTCAAATCTGAAAGAAAATTGAACCCTAAAGCAATTATCCCAGTTGATTTATTTGGATTACCAGCCGATTATGACTCAATTTGTGGCATAGCTGACAAGCATGATTTGAAAATATTAGAAGATGGAGCTCAGGGATTTGGCGGAACTTATAAAGGCAAAAAAGCTTGTCATTTTGGAGAGGCTGCAGGAACTTCATTTTTCCCAGCAAAACCACTTGGTGCTTATGGCGACGGTGGTGCGGCATTTACTGACGACAAAGAATTATATGATATATTCCAATCAATCAGAGTTCACGGTTATGGTAGCCAGCGTTATGATAATGTGAGGTTAGGAATGAATGGCAGAATGGACTCAATCCAAGCGGCAGTATTGCTTGCAAAATTAGAAATTTTTGATGAAGAAATCGAACTTAGAAACAAAGTAGCAAACCGTTATACTCAAGGTCTAAAAGACAAATTAGTTACTCCTACTATTCCAGATGGGTATGAATCTGCTTGGGCTCAATACTCTGTCTTGGCAGATAACTCGGAACACAGAGAACAGATACAATCAAGACTTAAAGAGAATGGTATTCCTTCGGCGATTTATTATCCTATTCCATTGCATTTGCAAACTGCTTATGCTTATTTGGGTTATAAAAAGGGGGATATGCCAATTACAGAAGATATTTCTGAAAGAGTATTTAGTTTGCCAATGCATCCGTATTTGAAAGAAGAAGATATTGATAAAATTTGTAAAACTATTTGATATTTATATAATTATAATTTATTAGCATTAATTAAATTACCTTATAAACTTTTTAAATGAAAATGAAGCGATACTTACTTACCTCTGCCCTACCTTACGCAAATGGTTTTTTACACTTAGGTCATTGTGCTGGTGCATATTTGCCGGCTGATATATTTGCGAGATTTTTGAGACTTTCTGGTGAAAAAACTTTATATGTTTGTGGGTCTGATGAACACGGGGTTGCAATAACAATTGCAGCAGAAAAAGAAAATGTATCACCCCAAGAAATTATAGATAAGTATCATTATTCAAATAAGAATGCGTTTGAAAAATTAGGTATGAGCTTCGACATTTATTCTCGTACTTCAATACCTGCTCACCACGAAATAGCAAGAGAATTTTTTGGAGATTTTCTAAAAAAAGGTTTTTTGTTAGAAAAAGAAAAAGAGCAGTTTTATGATGAAAAAGCTAATATGTTTTTGCCGGATAGATACGTAGAGGGAATATGTCCAAATTGTCAATCCGAAAATGCTCGGGGTGACCAATGCGATAATTGTGGAGCATATTATAGTCAAACAGAATTAAAAAATCCTATTAGCTTAGTTTCACAACAAACACCTACTCTCAAAAAAACAACACACTGGTTTTTGCAATTCGATAAATTTCAAGAGTTTTTAGATGATTACATTGAAAGTAATTCTAATACTTGGAAAGATAATGTATTGCAGCAAACTCGTTCGTGGCTCAAAGCAGGATTGACAGAAAGAGCAATAACGCGTGATTTGGATTGGGGAGTGCATTTAGACGGAATTGATGGTGTAGATGATAAAAAAGTTAAGGGCAAAGCTTTATATGTATGGTTTGATGCAGTATTAGGTTATATATCTGCGACAAAAGAATTTTTTAGAGATATAGATGAAAATGAATGGAAGAACTGGTGGCAAAATGAGGATACTTCATATATTGCCTTTATCGGTAAAGATAATATAGTATTTCATACATTGATTTTCCCGGCTATGCTTCATGGAAGAAAAGACAAAGATAATCCTTATGTTTTGCCAGAAAATGTACCTGCACACGAATTTTTAAATTTAGAAGGTCAGAAGTTTTCAAAGTCAAGAAATTGGAGTATTGATTTGAAAGATTTCGTGGAGGATTTTCCTGATGGTGCATATATAGATGCTTTGCGATATACATTATCAACTAATTTCCCTGAGACCAAAGATGCGGACTTTACTTGGAAAGATTATCAAGCAAGGAATAACAATGAATTAGCTGCTATTTTGGGCAATTATGTAAATAGGGTTTTAACTTTTTTAAATAAGAATTTCGATGGAGAAATTCCGAATTTTGAAGGAAAAGATAGTTTAATTGAATCATGGGAAAAAGGGAGTGATGAGTTAAACGAAAACGAAAGAATACTTAATCAAGAACTTACGACTAATATTAAAAAAGCCGATGATAATTTTAGGAAATTTAGATTTAGAGATGCTATTGCTAACATTATGAATGTTGCGCGTGCTTCGAATAAGTATTTTAATGATGAAGAACCTTGGAAATCTTTAAAAACTGATAAAAATCAGACTGCGAAGACTATGTTTGTATGTTGTCAGCTGATAGACACACTTGCGACAATAATTTCACCTGTTATTCCTTATACAACAGAATATTTGCAAGAATTATTGGGCAAGGAAGTAAATACTGGTGAGCCGAATGAAAATTTGGAATATCCCGAAAATTTGTGGAGCAATGCATATAAATTTGAGTTAAAAGCAGGTCTTAAAATTGAAAAACCAAAAATTTTATTTGGAAGGATTGAAGATGAATTTGTTGATTCTCAAATAGCAAAATTGGGTGATAAAAAAACTCAAAACGAAACAAGCAATAAAGGAAAATTTAAAAATATGGAGTCCACAAATAATGAGGATGGGATAATAACTTTTGAAGAATTTATGGGTGTTAAATTAAAAACTGCTACAGTAATAGAAGCGGAAAATATTAAAAAGTCAGATAAGTTATTAAAACTGCAAGTTGATTTGGGCGATGAAAAAAGGCAGATAGTGGCAGGAATTGCTAAACACTATTCTCCAGAACAAATCATTGGTAAAACAGTTATTGTGGTCGCAAATTTGAAACCAGCAAAACTAATGGGACAAAAGTCTGAAGGTATGTTATTAGCCGCCAACAGTAAAGATGGTTCTCTAACGATTATCAGCCCAATGAGTGAAGTAGAAAACGGAACAGAAGTTAGATAGTTATTTTCGTTAAGAATTTTACAATCTAATATGTTATACTTATTTGTAAAACTCTTTGATTTTACTAGCTATATAATCAATTTGTTCAAATGTTAATTCTGGGAATATCGGCAGGGATACTATTTCTGATTGATATTGATAAGATATTGGGTAATCTTCTGGTTTAGCATTCATATATGAATAGGCTTTAGTATATGGAAGTGCTTTAGGATAATGCAAGCCTGTTGCGATACCATTCTTATTCAAAAATTCCATCAGCTCTTCTCTTTGTTTAGCTCTAATAATAAACAAATGCCAAACTGGAATTGTATTCGGTCTAATTTTCGGTAATTCTAGCCCATTTATATTCTTTAGTTTTTCCAAATAATAGTTTGCTTTTTGTCTTCTTAGCTCGTTCCACTCCAAGATATAATCTAATTTTATATTTAATACAGCCGCATGCAAAGCGTCCATTCTTGAGTTCATACCTTCGATATCATGGTCATATTTTTGTAATGAGCCATGGGTTTTGAATCTGTGAAACTTCTCAGATAATCCACTACTATTTGTAATTATCGCTCCGGCATCACCATAAGCACCTAAATTTTTACCTGGATAAAAGCTGAAAGTGCCAGCAACTCCCATACTCCCACAAAGCTTCCCATTGTACTCGGCAAAGTGAGCTTGTGCTGTGTCTTCAATTACAATTAACTTATGTCTATTAGCAATTTCAAAAATCGAATCTAAGTCTGCTGCATGTCCATATAAGTGGACAGGGATAATTGCTTTTGTATTTTTATTTATTTTTTCTTCTATCAAGTCAGTATTGATGTGATAGAAGTCTTTATCGCAATCAACAAATACTGGCTTTGCTCCTGTTTGTGATATTGCCTCTGAGGTAGCAATGAACGTATTAGCGGCTGTGATTACTTCATCACCTGCTCCAATACCACACATTTTTAAAGTGATATAAATTGCATCTGTACCATTAGCACAAGAAATAGCATGATTGACCCCATACATTTTAGCGTAAGCAGACTCGAAATCACTTACTGGTTTTCCGCCGATAAATGCAGTATTTTCCATAATATGATTGAAGTCTTTAGCGACTCTATCTTTAATTTGCTCATATTGTTTTTTCAAATCGATGAAAGGCACATTCATAAAACTAAATTCCTTGTATTCGGTAAGATATATTTAAATGTTAATTCTATAATTAATATATACAAAAATACGAAATAGCAACAATTATGTTAGCTAAATATCTTAAAATATTAATATAATCTTTGATTAGTTCTCAAATCAACAACATTTTCTAAATTATCAATTATTAGTTGATATTTTCCTTTTTTATCAATGAAGCCACCTTTGATATTGCCATCTTTTGTATTTTGTGAGGCCCACGCAAGTCCATTTTTAAAAGAATCAGCAAATCTATATTCATTGTCTAATACCACTTTACCATCTTTTCCAATAAATTCCCAAAAAGTATCTGTTTTTACTGCAGCTAAGCCTTCACTCATAGGTTTAACTCTATAATATTTATGTTCTGTCAGGACATTACCTTTTCTATCTGCTAATGCCCACATATAAATAAGTTTTCTTCCTTGTACGGCTAGGAAAACTCTGTCTTCGCTAAATTTTTCGCCACCATAATATTCGTGGGGTATAGCAACTTTACCATTTTTATCTACATATCCGATTTTACCTTTGAAAGTTGCTCTTACCAAACCTTCGCTAAACATACCTGGTTCATCATATTTGAATCCTAAAATTTCATTGCCTAAAGTATCAATATAACCTACTTTATATTTAGGGTTTGATACAGCAGCGTAGCCGTTAGAAAATTCATAACCAGCAATGCCATCTGGAAGTGGTATTGCCATAGCACCAGTTGAATTCAAATAACCTCGCTCTTTGTTATTCCAAACGTAACCAAGTCCATTAGAAAAAGGAGTAACATCAAAAAATTCATACTCGGTTAAAAAATTTCCACGTCTATCTATAAATCCAAACTTTTTTTCAAACTCTTCTTCAGGAGTGTTTTTGAACACAATAGCTATTCCATTTACAAATTCATCAATTCCGTCTGCATCTGGTACTATTTTAACATTTCCTTGCAAATCCATAATACCCCAGAGTATTTCGCCAGGTTTATCTCCTTTTTTACTAACGACAAAAAGGCTTTCGCTGAAAGATTTTATGGTTAATAAATCATTTTTTTCGAGGATTTTTTTTCCTTCATGGTCTAATATTATCCAAGTATTTTCGGATTTATATGCGACCAATGGTTCTGAAGCAAAAAGGTTTATCGAACTAAAAATTATGTATATTAAAAAAAGTAACTTTTTCATTGATTAAATTGTTATTATTGTAAAAAAAAACTGAAAACGTATCTGATAGAAAAATGTTTTTGTATTATGTAATGACACATAAAACTATAATATGTCTTCTAATTTTGTAACATTTTTTATTTCCCTATGTTATTAATTTACCAATCAACGATTACTAAGATGAAAACTACAAAACATATCAAATTCTTAATTTTAAATAGTATCCTTTTCTTTTTTATATTGACGCAAATATCATTTGCTCAAGATTTGAATTATGCTAAGTCAATGGACAAACCCCAAGGTGGTTTGATAAATGCTCAATTAATATATAATAACGAATTATATGCTGTTACAGGCAGTGAAGAAATCGTAGGCAATATTTATAAATTAGTTGATTCGGCATGGGAGATAGTAATGTATGGCAAAAATGGTACATATTTTACAACATTATACGAATTTAAAGGAGTTTTGTTTGTTGGTACAAACAATAAAGGTGTTTATCGGTCAATAGATGGCAAGAATTTTCAATTAATTACAGATGGGCTTATTAATCCTGAATTTGGGATATTAAGTCTTGGGAATATTAAACAATTTACTAATTCTTCTGAAACTTTTTATCTATTAAGCCAAAATGAAGGGATATTTTATAGTAATGATTTAGGTGAGTCATGGATTAGAATACCGGAAGAAAATAATTTTGAGAATTTAAGCCTGATATATGGTACAAACGACTATTTGTATGTTGGCTCACAAGAAAATGGAATATTACGTTCAAATAATAAGCTTAAAAATTGGGAAGACTTTAATTCTGGTTTTAATTTAAGTAATCAGCCTAATTTTATTAAGCAAATCAATAAAAAAATGTATTTAGGTTCTTCATTCGGTCTCCAAGTATATTCTGAAGATTCCTTGCGTTGGGTATCTCCGGAGGACGAGAACAGTTCTATTTATTACACCTTTTCTGCAGTATTAAATCTTGAACATTATAATACTAATTTTTATTTGATTACTGATGATTTTTGGCGAGTATCGATTGATAGCGGTAGAACTTGGCAAGATTACGACATAGTGTTATATCCAGAAATTAGGGTTGCAACAGCATATAGAGACTATTTTTATTTGAATTATGAAAATGGATTATCATATAAGCATAATATAGTTAGTAGCGAATATACAGAAATTTCCGAAGGAATGTCAAATATTAATTGTTATTCGGGGATAATTTCTAATGATGAATTAATTTTATCACAAAACTTAACTACAAATGTTGCAATTAATAATCTTAAAGATGATGGCATATTTTTTAATTCTAATAGCAATTTTAATAAACGTACAGTCAGGTCAATAATCAAAGGACATAATAAATTATATGCACTAGCTGACAAATCTATGTTGTTTGAATCATCAGATAATGGTAGGAACTGGCAAGGAGTATATATTGGTAAATCTATCGGGCATATAAATAATATATATTTTGCAAATGAGTTATTATATATCGGAACGCAGGATTACGCACAAGGAACTTTTATTTTTAATGATAAAAAGATACTAAATGAAGTTTGGAATTTGCCTGATGATGATAATTTGGGAATGACTTCTATTGGAGAAAATATGTTTGCTTTAATAAAGAATAAAGGTTTGTATAAATCGACTGATTCGGGGGTAACATGGGAAAATATTACTGAAAATATAGACAAAAATTTTGAATTTAATAATTTTATTGATATAAAAGCGGATAAAGATAAACTGGTAGTTCTGCGAAATACAGGAGAGATATATTTATCTATAAATTTAGGCAAATATTGGTCTCAGATTAATATTGACGAAGAACCTGTTAGGAGAAATAATCTAACATATTTTAGAGATTTGATAATAGTAACAAAGGACAAAGGTGGGGCAGAATATACTTCAAACTATGGTTTTAGTTGGGATAAGATTAATTTTAATGGGATAGAAGATTTAGAGATAAATGACATATTGCATCATGATGACAGGGTATATTTTCTTACAAATGGCTATGGAGTTTGGACATCTGACTATTATGTGTCTGCTAAGGAATTGACCAATACAAACAGAATTAATATATCTCCTGTGCCTGCTAAGGAGTATATTACTATTGAATTAGAAATAAAAAAATCGGGAAATTTGAGTATTGAAATTTATAATCTTCAGGGGCATAAAATAAAACAAATTCCACAAAGATTTATAAGCGAAGGTAGTTATTCTAAGAGAATTGAATTGAGTGAGTTAGCTTCGGGCAACTATTTCATCACAGCTAAATTAGATAACGAAATATTTTATAATAAATTAATAATCCAAAAATAGTCAATCCGAGCCTACTTTTTTAAATAAAAGCTTAGTAAGACAAGCATTTATATAGAATTCTCTCAATCATAGGCTCGGAGAGACATTTAATAAATGTTTAATTCGCGATAATATTGTAATTCTTAGAGAAAATTAGCTATGAGAGAGTATGATAATATTATTTAATATTGATAGATAAAAAAAAGCTATTTCCGAAGAAATAGCTTTAATAAACAGTGATTTTTTTAGGGATTATTATTTCATTGCTTTTTCAGCTTCGCTTTGTAATCCTAAACTTGTCAAATATTTTGCATATAAGAATTTATATTTCTCAACTTCTGGAGAAATTTCTATAGCTTTTTGGTAAGCAGCAATAGCGCGATTAACTACTTTCTTTTTAGCATAATAAGAAGCTAAAACTAATTGACCTATGGCAGCATCTTCTCCTAATTCGGCAGTGATACTACTTACGTCATTTGTAACTTCTTCAGCTTCTTCTTTTGTCATTCTGTATAGGCAATATTCTTGTGATGTTTTATCATCAACAGTAATGCTCCAGTAATAACATTCGCCATCTTCTACTTTTACATCATCAAGATTGATGTCAAGTGCAGTACCATCTAATTCTTTAGACATTACTACTTCATCATCTGGATTTCTAAGTGTAAACTTATATGATTTGGCACCTTCTTTTTCGTACCAAGATAAATTTACTTGATTATCAATCAGATAAGTAGATTTTGGCAATCTAACATTAATACCATTTTTATCAATAGCTCTTTCAACCGCACCCAAAGTACTCATGCTTTCACTCAAATCACCACTTGAGAGTAAGTCATCAGACTCACCTAACTCATCGATAATGAAATTTGTGAATTTTTTAGTAACATTGGATTTTTTTGATTTCGCTTTGCTTGATAGTTTAGAGATTGAATAATTTCCTGATTTATTCACCTCTACTGGGTTTCCATTTGTATGGACTAAGCTTAGGTATGCACCTTTGTTAAGCTTCAATTGGTCCTTAGAGAACAATTTCTGTCCTTTATCAAGAGATTCCCACTTTGTAGAATTCTCTTTTTTGATTTTGATGTCTCCTTTTGTAGTCAAAACATCAAATTCGTGTCCGGCAAAACTTATGTTTACCGTAAGTAGTAGTGATACCATCACTGCGAGAATATACTTTACTCTTGTCATTTTTTAAACTCCTTTATACAGCAATCCTTACTGAGTTTAATATTAAAAATAATTAACTTGTTTACAAACATATATAATATTCGGCATATACGCAAATATAATTAATTTTTTTTCAATTTTCTAAATAGCAATTGAATAATAGGTTTAATAGTATCTGTGTATATTTCAAAGAGAACTATCGACATTGCCGAGGTTATTATTGCTAACGTTAAATCCATCTCATAATTGTAATCTGAAAATAAAATTACAGTCAAATAAGCAATAGAAAAAGTTTCTACTGTAAAAATGGCTAAAGCTGAAAGTTCGTACCATTTTGGATTTCTATGACCAATATAACCAAAGAGCAACATATTCAGATAAGTAAGAACAAATGTAATAACGAGGATTAGCCACTGAGACATTTTCTCGAAATAATTATCTGTAAGCAGCATTGAGATGATATTTGCATGAATAATAGTGTCATACATATCTGGTATTGCTCTGCCTGAACTGGTCTCATTGAGCGGTGTATAGTGCATTCTTTCAAATTCCATACTTATACCGGTTGTATCTACTACGCCCATCAAAACAATTTTATTATCAAATATTTCGGGTGATACTTTGTTTTGAAAAATGGCGGCTGCACTTACTATATTGAACTTTCTATAATTACCTATGTAATTAATACGCTCATATTCATAACCTCGCTCCAAAAACCGTGCCACTGCGTCGGGATTATAACCATTTGCCGCTTCTACTGCGAAGTGATTTATTGATTTGTTTTTGGTGGTTTTATTAGTTAGAAATTTTCTGATGGTCTTAGTGGGCGACATATTTTCAGCGTCAAATTCTACGAAAGTAAATTTTGCATTTTCCGAAATATTATTTGAAGAATTGGAAATTAAAACTAAATTTTTAGTGTTGTCTAAAATTTGTTTGATTGGCTCAAAATATTTTGAGTCTTTTTCGGTTTCAAACCTGTGATTTATAGCAACTGCTGAGGCTTGGGTTTGGTTGATTAGGTTTAGTACTTTTATATATTGCAAATCATTTAATTCTACAACTCCATAGTCCTTTTTAATGCCTGTGTTCACTATTACTATATCAGTTTCGACGGGTATATCCAATTCTGGCAAAATATTGGAGAAATAGACATCAGTTATTTCAAAATCAGAAATAGAATCAGTTATCGGTTTAAAAATTTGAAAATTGAAAAGGAATGGAGAAATAATAAGTATAATGAATACTAAGATAGTACTAAATAATACGTCTAAACCAATGAGTTTAAAACTAAACTGCTTGAAATAATCATCTAAGGGCATCTATATTCCTTAATTGTTTTGCTATTATTTTGAATTTAAATACCATTATACTAACTTTCCGGTGATTCTATATCTGATACTTCTGTAGGCATCTCTGACTAATGGGAATAAGGAGTCGTTATAAATCTCAAATGTCATAACGCAAACAATTACGGAAAATAATGCTCCTGCAATCTTGATTTCTAAACCAATCCAATGATAAGCAAATATTATTATCAGCGAATATATTAATAATTGACTTAGAGCAAATATTGCTGTAAATGTTTGGTAATAAGTTGGGATTTTAAATCTCATTAATTTTAGTGTCGCCATATTGAAAAATACTATAAGTCCCATTAGAAAGAAAGTCAGCCACTCGGGAGTGGTTGATAGAAAATCCTGCTCTAAAATCATAGATATTATGTTTGCGTGGATGATTACTCCATACATATCTGGGTGTGCTTTGCCTACAAATTTTGGATTCATAGGCGAATAGAAAATATCTTCAAAAACTGGAGTTTGTAGGTTTGGTCCTAAATATCCGACTAAGACTATTTTGTCTTTTAGAAATCCCAAATCATCATTTTGAGCTTTCTCGAAAAACTCTTTAGCATCTAAGGTTATGTATTTATTTAGGTTTCGTTTGTAATTAATGATTTCTAATTTATTATCTCTTGATAAGTATTTTTTAGTTTTTTCTGGGTCGTAAAAATTTGCAATAGTTGTTGCAAATGAATATACCGTGCTGTCTTTTACTTTAGATTTTGGCATACTTTTACGAACTGTTCGGAATTCTCCTGGCTCGGTGAACATATTAACGTAGGCATTGTTAGAGTAATCTGAGAACATTGGTAATGAATATTTTACGCTGTCGAAACTATTTCCGTCGGGAGTTCCTTTGAAATTATCGCAGGCTAAAACGAAATTATCCATTTTCTGAATTGCTTCGGACAATGGCAAATCGTATTGGTCTCCTTTTGGACGACGGAACATTATATCGACTCCGACTACTTTGGGATTTTGTTCATTTATAATTTCGAATATTTGGGCAATTTGATGACGCTTTAGATGAGAATTATTTATGATTACTATATTGCTATCTATTTCTACGTCTTCGTAATCTCTTAATTGCGAATAGACTATATCGGTAATAGACATTTCCTCTAAAGTGTTTTGGATTGGGTCAAACATATCTACACTAAATATTATTGGGAAGAACATCAGTATAGCGAATACCAAAAATGTTGCAATGAAATTATGAATATTTAGTATATGTTTTAGCATTATAAATCCAGTTCAATTACAATTGGACAATGGTCGCTACCCATAACTTGGTCGTGGTGGTAAGAGTTTGTAACATTTTTCATCAAATCATCGGTTACCATGTGGTAGTCTATCCTCCAGCCAACGTTTCTGTCTCTCGCTCCGAATCTCGCACTCCACCATGTATATTTTTCTGGTTCTGAGCTGAATTCTCTGAAAGTATCTACGTAGCCATTATTTATTATTTCATCGATTTTATCTCTTTCTATTTGCATGAAACCAGAAGTATTGGTGTTGGCTTTTGGTCGAGCAAGGTCTATTTCGTTATGTGCTGTGTTGTAATCGCCACAGATGATGAGTTTTCTGCCTTGTTTTTTTAGTTTATTAGCATAGTCGAATAAGCCATCATAAAAATCTAATTTATATTTTAAGCGTTTTTCGCCAGATTGACCGTTGGGGAAATAGACATTCATAAGAACAAAATCTTCAAAATCTGCTTGGATAAATCTACCTTCTTGGTCAAATTCTTCAATACCGAATTCTTGTTTACTCTCTTTTGCTTTGTGTTTTGAAAATATTACAACGCCGCAGTATCCTTTTTTGATTCTGCACCAATTATAATGGTGGTCATATCCTGGCGGAGCTATTAGTTCTTCTTTGATTTGCGAGGGTTCAGCTTTGGTTTCTTGGAGGCAAATCATATCTGGTTGTTCTTGCTTGACGTATTCAAACAGCTTGTTTTCGTACGAAACATCATCTAATCTTATTTTTTTATTTTGTCCTGTTATTGCACGGTAACCATTAACGTTCCATGAGATTATTTTCATTAACTTCTTTCATTTTATTTATTCGTTGATTATCAAATATAAGATTTTTTTTAAGATAAAAAAGATAATGTCGATAATTTAATTTTTAATCACTATCTTGCAACAGATGAACGCTGAATTAGAAATATTAAAAGCGGCTTATAAACAAGAGATAATTGAGATTATAGAAAATCAAAATCCCAAGCTTCAATCTGTTTATTGGCTATTACTCAAAGATAAGTATATCGTTGAGGTAGAGGGGAATTACAACTCAGTTCCTTTCCGTGATGTTCACGGACTTTTGCACACATTTAAGCAAGTTAGATTAACTAAGAAGGGCTTAGATATGTATAAAGAAATAATGAGAAAAGATAGTTAAAATAAATATTATTTTTTATTTCATTTAGCAACTATAAACTTACCACTATTTAGCTCTTCCCCAGATTTGATTTGAACTAAATATGTTCCAGATTCTAATTTGTTTGCATTTAGACTAATTCGATTTTGACCCACCTTATTTTTTAAAGTTTCTGTCTCGACTAAAACACCATTTAATGTGTATATTTTCAACTCATCATTTGCAGCCTGAGACTTATAGTTTGCGAAAATATCGTTGCCTTTGTATATTATATTTATATTAGAATTTATTGAATTGTTTTCTAAAATTCCTGTTGCTAATTTATCAAATTTTGTTACAAAAACATCAAATACACTGTTACTATGAACTTCATTATAAGCTCCGCTTGTTGTTGGAAAAGGTATATGTTTACTACTTGTCAAACCAGTTATATATACTTTTTCTGATTTATCTAACGCTATTCCATAACATTTGTCATTTCCATTACCACCAATGTAAGTTGAATACAGTAGTGTACTTCCATCACTTGATAACTTGCTAACCATTACATCTATATTGTCATTATGAGTCCTATCATAGGCATTTTCTGTTGTCGGATAAGTATAAGTTTCATTTCCAATATTTCCTACTGTTTCTCCGGCAATATAAATATTGTTCGATTTATCCAATACTATTCCATTAGCAAAATCATTATATTTTCCACCTATAAATGTTGACCAAGCTAATGCACTCCCATCATTTGACAGTTTGCTCACGAATACATCATAGATATATAGTTCATTCATAATATCATCATAAGTACCTTTGGTTGCAGGATAATCTTTGCTATTTGTATAACCAGTAATTATTACATTATTTGAATCATCTAAAGCAATTCCATTAGCTCTTTCATTCGACTCACCACCAATAATAGTTGACATTAGAAGCGTACTTCCATCATTCGACAATTTACTAACTATGATATCTTCCCAATCATGATTAAATCTATCATAAGCCCCACTTGTTGTTGGATAGTTAGTTGGTCCTCCTCCTTCAATATAAGTACCTCCAACAATATAGATATTATTTAATTTATCTATTGTAATACCAAAAGCATAATCTTCCCCATCGCCACCAATAAATGTCGAATAAAGAATCTCGCTACCATCACTTGATAACTTGCTCACTATTATATCATAATATCCACCATTAAATGTCTCATCATAAGCGCCAGCTGTTGTAGGATAATCATTGGTATTTTGATCACTTATAGTAATTCCTGCAATATATGCATTATTTGAATCATCCAGAGTTATTGCATGACCATATTCACTATATTGACCTCCTATATAAGTAGAATAAAATAACTTACTTCCATCACTTGACAATTTACTAACAAATACATCACTATTGCCATTATAAGCCTCATCAAAAGCCCCACTTGTCGTTGGGAAGTCATTCTCATCATCATTGTTTCCTCCAGTCATTCCAGTTACATATACATTATTTGATTGGTCTATAACTATCCCTTTAACTTCATCATCGCTACTACCTCCGATGAATGTAGAATATACAAGAGTACTCCCATCATCTGACAGCTTGCTTATGGCTACATCTATCTTTCCATTTTGTGTTTCATCATAAGCTCCTGTTGTTGTTGGATAATCCTCGTTTAGTGCTTTATTAGCAATATATACATTACCAACCTCATCAACAGCCATTCCACGAACGAAATCAAAACTACCACCACTTTTTACACTACCGCCTATCAAAGTGGACCATACTAATGGGTCGATTATTAAGGCAAGTGTTTTATCATATTTGCCTAATTTGAATGTATATTGATTGTCTGAAGTTTTTTCAAATCTACATTCTATTTCAATTTTTTGATTATTCAACTCTTGGTATGCAAAAATCTTATTATGCTTAATTTCGCAGAGACTGGTTGTTATTAATAATTCGCCCTCATTATTAGTTTCAATATTATTTTGTCCTTTATAATTCATTTTAAGCTTAGAAATGTCAGCCCCTGCTTCTAAAATATAGTCGTAACGGATTGAATTGCCATCGAAGTAATATTTTACGGAAATATCTTCGTATATATTATTTACTTGTACTTCATTATAAAGAGAGACATTTGATGCCCATTTGCTTTTATCAATGCCGAGAAAATAATTATGATAGGTTTTGCTTTTATATGAACTAGTTGGAGTTGGATTAGAGTTGGAATTATTAAATTCCATTTTTATTATGTGTCCTTTAATATTATATTTTGGTTCGTTTTCTAAATCTGGTTTGTGCGAATTAGTGCGATTCAGTTGTTGGTTTTGTATTTTGTCATCTGCTGTTTTTTCTATTTGGTAATAGTCGTAAACAACGCCTGTTTTGGTAATCCAGACATTTGCACTGTTTACTTTAGTTAAATAGAGCACTTCATTATCCCATTGACCTTTATTTTCAATAAAAACTTGATTGTTTTTGGTTTTATTAATTTCAGTGTCTAATGCTGATTCTTTGATTTCTTGTGAAATAAGAATATTTGAGAAAAGTTGTGTTATGACAATAATAATAGTAAATAATTTCATTTTGTACTCCGTATTTATTTTTTAATTAAGATGATTCACTTATTTAGAAAATATGTCATTTAATAGACACATAAGAATTAATTATGTCTCAAAAAATACAATATTTTGTCATAATTATTAAATTTTGGATACTTTCAATTTCTTTCAATGTCAATATAAATATGTATCTTTGTAAATGACCATATCAAAAAAACAAAGAGTTTATGAAGCAATTTAATACTGTATTAATAAGTTTTATTACGCTGATATTTATATTGAATATAAATCATACTATTCAGCAGGGAACATTTTATGATGTGATAAAGCCTGCTTCGGATAATATGATTTCTATTGGTGAGTATCAGTATTATCATTTTAGTGATGAATTTAAAACATATCCGATGTGGGGTTATAGTTTTCTGAATTTACCGGACTCGATTTTAAGTAGTAAGTTTTTGATATTATTTTTTCAGGTTTTGTTTACTTTTTTTGGATTGCATTACTTTTATAAGATATTTGATTTGAAGCAATCATATTTGCATTTATTATTTTTCTTGCCTTTTATTGCATTATTAAGCACTAAGATGCCTGATTCGCCATCGGCATTTCTCATCCTTCCAATTTTTTATTACTTAAGAGAATTAAATTTAAAATCGATTGTTGTTGCTGGTGTATTGTCTGGGGTTTTGATTAATATTCGTTCGGAATATCAAATTTTGATTATATTTTTTGGCATATTTTTGTTGCTTAAAAGTAGTAAGTTCAGTGAAAAAATTATCTGTTCAATACTGTATGTTCTCATTAGTTTTATATTAATAATTCCATGGGGATTACGCTCTTACAATAACACTGGGAAGTTTATAACTGGTTCAACAAATGGTATGGCTGTTATGTATAATTGTTTGGGGCAACTTCCAAATAATAAGTGGGGGATTACTGCTTTGGATTCTTCGGCATTTGGCTACGTCAAATCCAAATCAATAAAAAGTGCTTATTCGATAGAGGGTGAGGCTGCGTTGAAGGAGGAAGTGATTACTTTAATAAGTGATGAACCATTTGAGTATGTAAAGAAGAGTATTTATAATTTTTCATCTGCATTTTTAGGGGGATTATATACGGGTGAGTATTCAACTTTATTTATGGATTATGGTTATAGGTATGAGTTTGAAAAAGAGTTGAATTTGGTTAAGGGGTTTGGGAAAGTTGCTTTTATAATGGAGCTACCTATTACGAAGAGTATTCCTTTTTTAATAGAGAAATTTATAAGATTATTATCCATTCCATTATTTTTATTTTTGCTACTGTATTTTTTCTATAATATCAAGCAAATTGGCAATAGTAATTATTTGCTAATATTTATGATAGTAATTCAAAAGCTGATAATAGTTTCGCTGATTCAATATGAATACAGACATTTGAATTTTATATACTTGTTCTTGTTGGGTTATTTCCTTATTTCATCTGACAAAACAAAGATTTTTAGATATTTCAGAAATTCTAAATATAGTACTTAGATTGTTCATTTTTACCAAGAGTTAATTATTATTAATTGCATTTCTCGTTGATTATTATTATTTTGCGGAATATATTTATTCATATAAATATGCAGCAACAAAGTGTGGGGACACTTCCATGTTAGAAAAAATAAAATCGGCATTTTCGACATTGACGAAAAACACGGGCGAACTCTCGGAATTATTATCCGACGAAGAGTTCAAACAGTTTCTCAAGGGTTGGCTTCGGCTTAATCGTTGGGCGTTATTTTTATATATAATATTTATAACTTCATCGATGGTTTTTTATGTGGATAATGTAATTAATATCAATGATTTGATGGGTGATATTAAGAAGTTAGAGCTTGATTATGCTGACATTCAGAATAAGAATAAGATTCTGAAATCAAAAGTTATTGAGCTACAAGAAGCAGATAGGATATGTAGGATTGCGGAAGTTGATTTGAAGATGATAAAGAATGATAAAGCCCCAATTCATATTAAATAATACTAAGTACTATTGTTAGATTTCGATACTATATATAAAAAAATCAATAAATTATTATCAGCTGATGATACTCAGTATGAGAATGAATTTGAGCGACCAAAAAATAAGATTTGGAAGTTTTGGGTTGTTATGGCTGTAGTTAATATTGGGCTGATTTTAGTCGTTGTTAAGTTATTTACTTTGCAAGTGATTAATACCAATGAAATACAGGGGAAGGCAAAAAGGCAACACGAAAAGAAAGAAAAATTATCGGCTGAACGTGGGGATATTTTTGATAGGAATGGTAGGCTTTTGGCAACGACTATAAGGGCAAATTCTATTGCGGTGGATCCAAGTAAAATAGTAAAAACTGACTCTATAATTGATTTTTTGGCTTATCAATTTGGTATGTCGAGAGAATGGCTCAATAAAAAAATTAGGACTAAGCGAGATAGGAATAACAATAAAATAGAATTTGTATGGATAAAGCGTGGTGTTTTCCCACATTTGATAACGTTTTTGAAAGATTTGAATGACCCGGGATTGAGGATAATCGAAGAGCCGAAAAGATATTATCCTTATGGGTTTTTAGCTGCTCAGATAATAGGATATACTGATATTGATAATGTTGGTATAAGTGGAATAGAATTATACAAGAATGAGCTTTTAGAGGGGCGGCCGGGTTATATAATGGTGCATAGAGATGCTTTGCAGAAGACTCGCCGTTCGGCTGATTTGCCTCATATACCTGCAGTAGATGGTAAGTCTATTAAGCTAACGATAGACATTGAATTACAGTCAATTGTTGAATTGGAATTGAAAAGGGGAATAAAAAGTTCTGATGCTATGGGCGGAACGGTTGTGGCTTTAAAGCCTGAAACTGGGGAGGTATTGGCAATGGCATCTTATCCGAGTTTTAATCCTAATGTTCGCTCTACAATTAAACCAGAGTTTACCAAAATCAAAGCTTTAACTGATGAATATGCTCCTGGTTCTACATTCAAATTGATAACTTCGGCGGCGGCTTTGGCGGAAGGATTTGTATCGGAAGATGACTCATTGAAGGCTTATAATGGTGAGTTGGTGTTTAATTGGGGTAGGATAAAAGATGACCATGGACTTGGTAAGATGACAACTTTTAGAGATGCTGTATATAAGTCATCTAATATAGTGATGGCAATGCAGGCGGCGAAGTTTGAGGATGCGAAATGGTATAAATATGTTAGAAATTTTGGTTTTGGTTCTAAGACTGATATTGATTTTCCGGGTGAGATTACTGGTAAATTAAAAACGCCTAAAGAGTTTAATAATTCGTCAAAATACTATATGGGGCATGGTTATGATTTGACTTCAACGCCTTTGCAGATTGTTAATGCTTATGCTGCGATTGCGAATGGTGGTACGCTTATGCAGCCATTTTTGGTAAAGGAATTAGTAGATGATTTAGATGAGAGCGAGAATATAGTAACGCAACCAGTTAAAATTAGGCAAGTTATAGAAAATGATATTGCGAGTAGAATCACTGATTTATTTATTGGTGTTGTAGAAAAAGGTACTGGTACAAGAACGAGAATAGATGGGCTGAACATAGCTGGGAAGACAGGTACATCACAAAAATTGGGCAAGAATAAAAAATACTCTAAATCTGATTATATTGCTTCGTTTGTGGGCTATTTTCCTGCGAAGAAGCCACAGATTTCGATGATTGTGGTAGTTGACAGACCTCGGAATAGTATATATGGTGGGTCTAATGCGGCACCTATTTTTAAGAATATAACTCAGCGAATTATTTCGAGTAAGGCAGATATTTCTATGTCGGATACGTTGCTGGTTGCTGGGGATAACGACACTATATTAACTCCTGATATTAAAGGGGTTAGCATAGAGCATGCGAGGATTTTACTGGAAGAATTTGATTTGGAATTGGAAGATAGTGAGGACTACGATGATAATGATTTTGTTTTTTATCAGTTCCCTAAGTATGGCGATAGAATTGCGAAAGAGAATCAGGTGCAGTACAGCAAAATGAGGGTTAATTCGATAGATTCGAGCAGTAATAAGAGCAAATATAAGGTAATTGGTATGTCGGCTCGGCGTGCTTTGAATATTCTTCATAAGGCAAATGTTAGGGTGAAATTGCGTGGTAGTGGGATTGTTCGTAAGCAAATTTGGGACAAGGGTTATAGTAGTTGTTCGTTGGTTTGCCGTTGATGTTTTGGTTACTGTTGGTTACATGTTTTTGTTTATTTTAATTTTTGGGTTTTGATTGGGATTCTTCAATTTTTTCTGAATGACTGGGTTGGTTTGTGAGGTTACACTTGGTTACTTTTTATTTGGATTTTTATGGGATATGGGCATTATCTTTCACCCATCGCCTTCGGCACTTCCCTCAAGGGAAGATAGGCTTTGGTTTTTGGTGGTTAAAATCGGTGGTTTTGAGATTGTCACGCTATCGCTCGCAATGACGGTTTTTATTGAGGTTACACTTGGTTTCATATTTTTTGCTTTATTTTAATCGAACTGCTTGTGCTTTCTTATTCTTTGATTATTTTTTATTTAATTCTTGGGTTCTCTCCATTCTTTCATGTTGTCTATATATAATTGTTTTCTGGTTTGTTGATAATCAAATAAGCGCTTTAACCACTCTTCTGTATAAATTTTTTGGATAACATTATTAGCTTCTTTGTTTTTTATAGCTTTAAACTCTTCTAATTCTGATTTCATCAAAATAGCATTATTTTCTATATACCAGCCTATATAATTAAATGCTGACATCCAAAATATTCGGTCTTGAGTCATCTTTGTCTTCTTTTTATCTTCTGGGTCAGGAATAGTATAACCTATTAATGACATGTCCATTGCTGTTAAGAAAACATCATCTTTATAAATAAAGACATCATAGTAAATGTACTTACTAAAGTCTATATACTTTATTATATCATCCCCCATTTTAAAATGCTTAAATGTATCTTTGAAAGCATATTGAGGTGCAATACTGAACCTACAGTCTTTAAAATTTACTGAATATGACTTTAATAATTCTTTCTTTAAATATTCATCACGAAAATAATTTGATTCAATTCTTTTTTTTAACTTTTTCAAAAACTCTATTTTAATTTCTTTAATATGTTTATCATATTGCTTTTGAATATCTTTTATTTCAAAAGAATAACAAATTGAAGATGCTAAAAAGAATATTATTATATATTTCATTATTTGCCCCTTGTGAATTTAAAAGTCGGATCATATATCAATGGATACAATAACATTGTTCTACCATTTTTACCTAATGTTGTTTCTTCAAATATTCCTACCCTACTATTGTCATTTTGATTTATTCTTCCTGGATTCATAATTGTAACTTCAAAGTTACCTTCAGAATCAAGATTGTATCCAACAATTGTAACTCTATGTTGTGTAATTGCACCATTATTTATACCAGTTTGCCATTGATACACAACAGGATTTCCATTATCAATATTTCTCATAATCTGTTCCCTTATACTTTCTACACTAGGGTTCTTTGCTGGATTTGCTCCTAAATCTAATATTGTAGTAGATATTAATAGTTGTAGATGAAATTCCATGTATTGGGTTTCTTCTACACCGGCATAAGGATCATTATCCGTAAATAGAGGATTGTTGCTATTTATAAATGTGCTGTAAAGAAACGATTGCGTATGTGGTTGAGATAAATTAAAATAATTTCCTAACCATTCTCCGTTTGCAGCAACACAACTTTTTTGGCTAAATTGCCTGACTGGTTTTGTGTTTTGATAACCATTAAGCTCATTAGAGCGAGGTTGTGAAATTTTAGAAGAATTCGAAATATCCCTAGCGAGGGCATTATCTTTTGCTTCCTGCAATGCGCCGAGTTCTGCTTGATTTTTGCGTTCTGCTGCAGCTTTAACATCATTGTGCATGTTGATAGTCTTTTTTTGGTTTGTGGAACTCTAATATAAATAGAGAAACCTTTAGTCTCTCAATTTTTTTTTATTTAGGACGGGATTGATATTAAAATTATATAATTCGCTAATTTAGGTTACTAGCTGGCCAAGAAATTGACATAAGTTTCAAGATGTTACTTGTTTCTAATCTAAATAAAATAGAAAGAATTTTGTGATTATTTTCATCTCTAAGCTGAATATTGATAAAAACTGATTCATCAGAATTTTTTGAAATTATAACTTCATTAATTTCAAAGTGTCTTTTATATCTTATTTTTTTTTTAGCGAACTCTCTTGTAAACCAAGTGTCTAATGTTAATTCTCTTAATACACCTAAATTTACATTTTTATATTTCGTATAAATACTGTCATACTTATCCATTGTCATTATATCATAGACAATATTTTTACATATTTTTTTTTCACTATTATACAACACAGGGTAAAAAAGTTCCTGAAACCTACAAGAATTTAATAATAAAGCGAATAAAATTAATAATAGTTTTGATTTCATTTTTTGTAGTGTTTTTTGCGTTTGGAGTTTTGCACAACCTAAATCCTCCTCAAAATGGAAGAACTTTGAATTGTTTCTTTAAATTGTGATTTAATTTTTAATTGTTGTATCTTGTGGATTGAGAGTTTTTCTCATATTTTTAAATAGATTGGTTACATTAAAATATAGTTTTACAGTATTTCCATCTCTATCTTCACAGGTCATAATATCACAATTCCCGGCAAGTCCTTGAGATTTAAATTGAAGTCTTAATTCATTTATTATAGTGTATTCTTCGCTTGTACTTATTATTTCAAATGCAGTTTCGCATGATTTACCATCGCCTGATGTCAGGATTGAGCTCACTAAACCTAGGTATTGAAAATATTTTTCTGCGTATTTACTGTATTCTCCTTGCTGAAGGTAGGCAAAGGTTAATGTATAAAGTATATTCATATCAAAGGGATATTGGCTAATCCAATCTTCTGCTTTTTCAATAAATTTTTCTATATCTGATGGGTAAAAGGAAAAAATATCTTGCCTTTCCGGATATTGTTCATAAGCGTTGTAATTTGAATCTTGTAGAATATTCATTCTAAACTGATAAAAATCTTTATCTGTTGGAATTTTATGATGTTCAAAATTTTGTCCGAATACTTGTGTAGATGCAATGATTATTAAGATAATGTAATATTTCATTTTATTCTCCTTGTGATAAAATCTGTAGTATATTTGCTAAAATACAAAATAATTAAATTTATTCAAATATTTTTAATTGAGGTTACACTTGGTTACTTTTTATTTGGATTTTTATGGGATATGGGCATTATCTTTCATCTATCGCCTTCGGCTCTTCGCTTGAGAAAAGATAGGCTTTGGTTTTTGGTGGTTAAAATCGGTGGTTTTGAGATTGCCACGCTATCGCTCGCAATGACGGTTTTTATTGAGGTTACACTTGGTTTCATATTTTTTGCTTTATTTTAATTTTGGGTTTGTTTTTGGATTCTTTTATTTGTTATTGAATGGCTGTGGTTGAAAAACTATATTTTTACAAAGGTAATTGATTGTGGTGAAATGGTTTAAGAAATGGGTTTAAAAGTGTTTTGAAATTATTTAAAATATATTTTTTTTGTTATTTTCTAACATTATTACGGCTTTTGTTATTCTCCGGTCTCGTGTTGATTGCTTTTTTGCGTCTTCTATCCAGTTTATATATTCTCTTTTGTGCGATGGAGAAAGATTGCTAAAATTATCTTTTGCTATTGGGTTTTGAATTAGTTTTTCATTGAAATCGGTTGGGGTGATTATGGGTGGTTTCTGGATTTTTGGTGGGGCTTGTATATTTATTCCTTCTTCGTTTAGTCTTTTGGCTTCGAGTAGGTATTCGATTATTATTTTTTCGTCTGGCAAGTCTTCTATTGATTTATGTTTGCCAAAGCTTGCCATTCCTGATTTTTCTCCAATATTTAGGAGTCGGTTGTATTTGTCGTTGATTAGACTTCCTTTCCATAGTGTAAATGTTGAATGGTTTTTATATCCGGCAATATTACACAATATGCCCTTGTATTCGAAATGAGGGAATCTCCATTTGATAGTTTCTTGGATTTCTGGGATAGTTTGGTGAATAATGTCTCTGTAATAAATAAGGATTGGTTTAGCAAAGTCTTTTGAATTTGCTATGTATTCATCTACTTTTGCGTTACGATTATTCATGTTTATTTTTGGGTTATTTAGTCTTTAGTGGTATCTTTTTTAAACGAGATTGAAACGGAATTTATGCAATATCTTAGTCCGGTTGGTTTTGGTCCGTCATCGAAAACATGCCCTAAGTGTCCGCCGCATTTTGCGCAAACAACTTCTGTTCTTTTCATACCGAATGAATTGTCTTCGATGGTTTTAATTTTTGAGGAATCAACATCATAGAAGCTTGGCCAACCGCAGTGAGAATGAAATTTTGTTTTTGAGTCAAATAGTTTGTTTCCGCAGCCGGCACATGAATAGAAACCGTCCTCGAAGTGAATATTATATTTGCCTGAGAATGCTCTCTCTGTTCCTTTTTCTCTTAGTATTCTAAATTGTTCTGGGCTTAGTTCTTTTTCCCATTCGGTCTCTGTTTTATTGATTTCAAACATTTGATTTGCCTTTGTATTCTTTGTTTTATTAGTGTTTTTAGTTTGTGCGTCAGAAAAATATGTTATAGCTACTAATACTATTGCAAGGAGGAATAGTAATGCTAAAATTCTTATGTGATTCTTTTTTTTCATTTTAATTTATTCCGAAATTTCAATTTGATAATTGTAAGAATGATTTGAGTGAAAAATATTTTATTTTAGAAGAGTTTGAATAAATAATTTAGTTTAAATTTTGCTTCTAAGCTCATTCTTGGGTCTGTGTATAGTTGGAATGTTGGGAATGCTTTTCTTAGTTCCATATCGTAGTTTATTACTCCGGCAAAGAATTCGGCATCTGGGATTGGCTCGTAAATTAGTCCGTATTGGAGTAGGTCGTAGAGGCGGTTATTATTTTTCATATTGAGCCAATTATAATCTAAATTGATAATAGCGGAGAAGTCTTCATAAAAATTATATTTTGCTTTTAGTTGAAGTGATAATCCATTGATGTCATAGCCTTGGAATTGGGTGAATGTTGCCCATTGGCTGAATGGTCTTTTGAATAGGTGGATGGGATAGAGAGATGATTGTCCATTTCTTTCTAAGTAGTTTTTTGCTGAGTTATAATAATTATTATTGAAGCCACTATCGAAGTATCTATATGCGAGGTTGTAGTCTAATTTTAGTTTGTTGTTAAATAAGTTGTTGCTTCCTTTTAGTCCGATTAAATAGGCTTTATGTACATCTTTGGAGTCTTCTTCTTTTTTGAAACCGGACTGGGCGAAGAGTTTGTATGATTTATAGGCTAATGAGAGTGAGTAGTTGGTTACGTATGAGTTTTTAACAAAGGGGTAGCCGAGTAATTGGCTTGAACCGATTTTATAGTTGATGACGAAATCATCAAAAATGGTGTAATCAACGAGTGAAAGTATGAAGTCGTTTATATCGTTAATATTATAGCCAATCCAAGAGTACATATCGGCGATTTTATTATATTCTAATTTGAAGTATTTCCATTGGATAAAGAAGTTGGAGCCTTGGGTATCCATATTGTAAATATAGAGACCTTCGTACAATCGGAGGTTGTCATAATTTCCAACTGAAACTCCAAATCTGAATTTTGTATAAAGGATATTGGCAAGGGTATCGAACGAAATATTAATTTTTGGGATAAGGTTCATTTTGTCGTTTTCATATACGCCATAGGATGCTCCTCTATGCTCGGCGATGAGGTTCATTTTTAGATTAAATCCGTATTTGAAATATTCGGCGAGGGTTGAGAAATAGAATGCGCCGTGGATGATTGGGTTATCAGCTTTTGATGAAATCTGGTTGCCGTTGATTAGTTCGGGGTATTTGAGTTCGGGGTATTTGCTGCTTCCGTTGTAAAAATGCTCTCCATGGATTTGGAGTTTAAAATTATCTGCGGTGCTATCTGGAGAACTTGTATTGCTGTCATTTGCAGGGAATATATTGTATAGCGGAATTAGGAGTAGGATTAATATGATTAAATGTGGTGTTATGATTTTAGTCATTTTTGATGATTTAATTTGTTTTTGTTTTTGGTTATAATAATAATTTACACTTTTAATTTATTCTATACTAAAATTCTAAACTCAATTTTAAAAGTTTATTTCTGGTTTTTACCATTTTGGTCCCCTTGGCGTATAATTTATAATTGCTTCTTGATTTAATCCTTTTTTATTTATAGCTTTAAATTGATTGTTTATTTTATCTTTTAGCTCATCAGTATAGTGACTAATAACAGTATGTGAGTCAATATTACTTGCAAGTGCATCGTTAAATAACTCTAATTCAATATCAATATCTTCCAAATTCTTATTTATACCTAAAAAGTTTGGACATTGAATATTATCTAATTTTTTTCTATAATTTATTTTGATAGGTATTTGATGATACCGCCTTTGAGTGAATGTACGTTTGTGTAGCCTTGGTCTTGGAGCATTAGTGCTGCCGTTTCGCTTCTACGACCACTACGGCAATATAGTATAATTTTGTCATCTTTTTTGACATTTGGGAATGTTTTTTGGAATTCTTTTCTGATTTTTCCAAGTTTTAGGTGTTCGGAATTTTTTATTTTGTTTACAGCTCTTTCGGAGGCTTCTCTAACGTCCACTAATAAAAATTTTTCATTGTTTTTTTGTGCTTCTTTTAGTTCGATTGCTGTTATTTCGTTGAAATTTTCTTTTGATGTTGCGAAGAATTTGAAGGCGAAAAAAGCGGCGATTACGATTATAATTGCGATAGTAAATTTATTCATTTATTTTTTTATTTTGGTTTATAATATTTTGGACTATAGACGGATAAGTTTTATAATATTTGGATTGAGGTATGGAGATGATTTTAAAAAATAAGTTGAATATAATAAAATATTTATTTCATTTTGCTATAGAATGAGACTAATTTTTCGGCTTCTTCTGGCATTTTTGTACCGAATGCGAGGAAATGTGTGGAGTTTACAACGTATAGTTCGGTATTGTTTACGTCTATGCCTTTTTTACTTAGAAAGAATGCTAAGTTTTTTTCTCCGCCGATGAGGTCGAAGCCGGAGCGATTGCAGATAATTAGTTGGGGTTTATATTTTTGGTCTTTGAGAAGTTTCCAGCCTTTTTGTTTGCAAAGATTTTTGCCGAGGGCGATGGTAATCATAGAGTTTGCTGGGGTGTCTTTTCCGGCTATGAAGATAGAATCTTTGTTAATGATGTTTAGGTAAATGGTTTTTACGCCTGAGTTGCCCATATATGAGGCGAATTCTATACCTGATTGTTTAACTTTGATTTCATTTTCGATTTCTTTTGCTTTGTCTTGTTTTCCGAATGTTTTTGCTAATAGGTTAAGGTTTTTAATAATGTTGGGGATGGACTGCTTTGAGTTTAGTTTTATAATTTTAACACCGGATTTTTTTAGTTTTTGGTATTCTTCTTTTGTGCAGGCGATATCGCTGCAAATAAAATGACTTAATTTGAGGTCGATTAGTTTTTGGAGGTAGGTGGTTTTATCTGTTCCTAAATTAGTTTTATTTTTAAAATTATCTATTGATTTGACAGATTCATCTACGCATATAACCTCGTCGGTCATATTCAAATCTGACATAATTTCTGCGGTAGCGACACCAACTATACCGATTCTTTTTTGGGAGAGGCTGGAGTAGGTGATAAGTACAAATAAGAATATAATAAGCTTTTTCATTTTATTCCCTAATTTAATGATATGATAAACTTAATCATAAATTAAGAAAAATATTTTTAAAATAGCTAATTAATTTTCTTATATCCCATTTAGTGTTTATGGGTTATTAATATTTTTATGAATTTTAGTTGATTTTTATAGAGTTATTGCTTACTTATTCTTCCATTTCTTCAATCATTTTTTCGCCTAATGCGATTGCTCCGTGTAGGGCAGTTCCGGCTGGTTCTACTAATTTTAATTTTTTATCTTTTTTAACTTCTTTGATTAGCAATTTAGATAATAGAGTATCATTATCGATAATACCGCCCATTAATGCAACAGGTGCTTTGCCTTTGAAGTGGCTCATTAATGCTTGAGGAAGTTCGACTAAGTGTTTTGCGGAGCGTTCGATAATTTCGTTTGCAACTTCGTCTCCTTCTTCTGCACATTTCATAACTGATGGGGTGAGCATGTGGTATTTGAAAGCACCTTCGGAATATGCTTTTACGATGGTACGAGGGCGTTTAATGTCTATGGTTGGGTATAATCCGCCTACTAAATCGGTCATTGAGGTAGGTTTTCCTCTTCCGTCGATTGCTCGGACAACTTGTGTAAGTCCTTCTCTGCCAATCCATGCACCGGAGCCTTCATCGTCTAATTCGATGCCCCAGCCTCCGCAACGATGGAGTTTTCCGTTAACTTTAGCTAAACCGATTGAGCCAGTTCCTACGATGGTGATAATGCCATCGCCACCTTCGAATGCGCCGTGAAGTGCTAATTCGGCATCGGAGGTAACCATTATGTCTTCGAATGTGAAGTTGTACCCTCTGCCGAGAGTTTTGAGGAGGTGAGAGGAACGAAGTTTTTCTTCTTCGAGCCATACACCTGCTAATCCGACAACTACAACGTCTAGTTCGTGGTGTTCGATATTTGCTTGGGCACAAAGGTCGATAATAACATTTAAAGTACGTTCGCAGGATTCGCCTACTCCAACTGCTCCGATACGTGTAGTGCCTGATTTGGAGTGTGCTTTTATTTCTCCGTTTTGATATAAAATTCCTCTTGTGTGGGTGCCGCCGCCGTCAATTCCTATAATTGTGTAATCACTTTTGGATGTCATCAAATAATCCAGTTTTTAATTGTAATTTATTTTATTATTTACCTCAATCATTACAATTCTCGTGCCATTATAATGGGGAAAACAAATTTATTTTGCACATTATTTAGAGCGTAGTTTAATAGGTTTTTGAAATCGAATTTGGTTTTAGGAGGGAGGTAAAATTTCAGTATTTTTGGTTTTTATGTAGTTCTTTGATTGACTTTAGTTTGTTGGAGAACTCTTCGTTCATTGATTTGTTTAGATATACTACTTTTATGCGTTTTTCATCGTTTAATAAACGAAATTCTTTGCATTTTTTCCAATTGAAGCGGACTGATTTAGCGTGTGTATTTCTTTTAGGATTGTTTGTTGGGTATTGGATTTTTCCAGCTTTCAATACGTCTTTTTCATAGATTGGGAATAATGCTCCGTTAGGCATTGAGAGTATATTAAGGTTTAAGATGTCGAGCTTTTTTTCTTCATAAAGGATTGTAATGAAATAGGTTAAGCATGGTTTTTTAGTTTTGTCAGGCAGGGTATAATATTGTGGGAGGCTAGCTTCGTCGTATATTTTTTCGATTTTATTGACATCTAATTTACCGTTATAACTGTTTTGGTTGTTTCCGATGAAGATATCTGAGTTATAGTCACCTATGTTACGAGTTTGGACGGTTTTCAAATCTATGTGTATAAATGCGTCATCGACTTCAAAGAAGAGGTCAGCACCGATGGGTGCGGAGTTTGGTTGTCCTATTCCTTTTCCGTTTAATAATGAATAAACAATTCTTTCGGCACCAGTAGCAAAATCTGAAATCCCTTTACCTTCCTCTTTTGGATTCCATTGTTTAGTCCAATCATCTTCAATTCTAAATTTAGTCTTAAAACCTTTTAATAGTTCATCTTCGGCAAATTTTAGAAAGAAGAAATATTTATTGAGGTATTTTTGTTCTAGTTTTTCTAGTTGTATTAATTGATTTTTGGTTTTCTCTTTCATTATTTATTAGCTCATTTTTAATTAATTTAGCTATTTTATTAGCAAGTAGCACAGGAACAGCATTACCGATTTGCTTATACATATTACCTAAACTACCAAAAAATACGAAATCATTAGGGAATGTTTGGAGTATGGCACATTCTCTGACCGAAAGTCTTCTTTCTTTATTAGGGTGAATTTCGGGCCCAGTAGCAGTCAAAGTATCACTTGGTGTTTCCCAATTATTAATTCTCAAAGATTGTTCATACGAAATAGGTTTTAGCTCGTATTCTGTAACTTGTTTATCAAATTTATCATCGAAGCCAAGTAATTTCTTTAATTCCCACCAATCAGTTGGTTTTGGAATACTACCAGAGTTATTGTCTTTTCTGAACCAATGACCTGCGGTGTGTGCATATCCGAAATGTTCATCAATTTTTTTTGTTGATAAACCACTTTTCTTTCTCCATACTTTTAGATAATCGCATATTTCATGTTGATTTACATCATGTTTCCTACCCCAGAATTTATCTGCGACATTTGTTCTTGCGACATGATTATAAATCATTTCATCACCATACATAAACGGAATATCTCTAGTTCTGATTGTATTATACTTGCCTATGGCATCCTTAACATTATTAAAGGGTTTTATTTTATCATTAAATAAATCATTTTTCAGCCCATGAGTTATTTCGGGAAAAGGATTTTTAACACCAATATTATTACCAATAATGAATACCCTTTCTCTGTTTTGTGGCACTCCATAGTCAGATGCTCTAAGTAATTTATAATCAACATGATAACCTAATGCTTTGAAGTCATCAACAATCATCCTGATTACTTCGCCTTTTTGCATTGATAGTAATCCCTTAACATTTTCAGCAACAAAAAATTTTGGTTGTTTATCTTTTATAATCCTTAATAATTCTTTGTATAAAAAATTTCGATTGTCTTCCATATTTCTTTTAGTATTTGCCACAGAAAACCCTTGACATGGAAACCCACCTAATACAATATCAATATCATCTGGAATTTGATTACTATGTATTTTCGTTATATCCCCATAAACAATATGATCACCAATATTATATTGGTAAGTCTCAACTGCTTCTTTGAAAAAGTCATTTGCCCACACTACTTCAAAGTCATGTTGAATAAATCCTAAATCTAAACCCCCGCAACCGGAGAATAAACTTGCTATTTTATATTTTTTTTTCATTTTTGAGAATATATTTGAAAAATACTCTTGCAAGATACAAAAAAATAAATATATTTTAGTATTTCAAATTTTAAACAATTAAATTGCAGATTAATTATTTTAAATAAAACGAAATTATTTGTATGAAAGGTATTATCCTTGCTGGTGGGTCTGGAACTCGCCTATTTCCGATGACTCAGGTTGTTAGTAAACAATTATTGCCGATTTATGATAAGCCGATGATTTATTATCCGCTTTCTATTCAGATGTTGGCTGGGATTAGAGAGATTTTGATTATTTCTAATCCGGAGTATATTGAGCTTTATAGGTCTTTACTTGGCGATGGTTCTCATCTTGGAATGAGGTTTGAGTATAAAATTCAGGAGCAACCGAGGGGTCTTGCTGATGCTTTTATTGTTGGTGAGGAGTTTATTGGTGATGATAATGTTAGTTTGCTTTTGGGCGATAATGTGTTTTATGGTCATGGGTTTGTAAATAGCCTTAAACGGACTGCTGACTTGAAGAATGGTGCGGTTATTTTTGGATATTATGTAAATACTCCTGAGCAGTTTGGGGTTATTGAATTTGATGGGGATAATAGGGTACTTTCGATAGAGGAAAAACCTGTGGAACCTAAGTCTAATTATGCGGTGCCGGGTATGTATTTTTATGATAATTCTGTGATTGATATTGCGAAAAATATTAAGCCTTCTCCGCGTGGTGAAATTGAAATAACTGATGTTAATAGGGCATATTTGGAGAGGGGCGACCTTAATGTGGAGATACTTGGTAGGGGTGTTGCATGGCTTGACACTGGTACTCCTGATGGTTTGATGGAGGCTTCTGATTTGGTTCGGACGGTTCAGAAAAGGCAGGGTTTATACATAGCTTGTATCGAAGAAATTGCTTTTAATAATGGTTTTATTGATAAGGCACAGTTGATGAATTTGGCTGGAAAAATAGAGAAGACTGAGTATGGTCAATATTTGATTAGGGTTGCTGATGAGCATTAATTAGATGGGTTATTTGGTTTAGTTGCATTTGTATCCCTTTATTTACGTAGTAAATAGCTCTATATATTCTTGAAATGCGAAGTTTCGGTTACGCTTATTTCCGGTTTGTTCGACAAGTATTTTTGCGTCTATAAATTTTTTAACGAGATTGGTAGAAGCTTTATTTGAAAGCCCAGTTATATTTTCTACATCTTTAATTTTCACTATTGGTAATTTATATAACCCATTAATGAGTTTTAATGCACTTTCAGCACTTCTGCCTATTGGTATGATAAAGTCATTTTCGATTTTCTCTTTTAGTTTTCTAATTTCTTCTAAGGTAGATATGGATTTATCTGCTGTTTCGATTACTCCATTTAGAAAGAATTTTAGCCATTGTTTCATATCATTTTTGGTCCGAACAAATGTTAGATTATCAAAATAAAGTGTTTTATTTCTTTCGAAGTATTCTGATAAGTATAGTAGTGGTTCGTTTAATACATTGTTAGAAACTAAGTATAGTGTAATCAATAGTCTGCCCATTCTTCCGTTTCCATCAAGGAAGGGATGAATTGTTTCAAATTGATAATGTGCTATTGCAATTCTTATAAGATGAGGAATTATGAGTTTGTCATTATTTAGAAATAGCTCCAAATCGTTCATTAACATTTCGGCTTCTTTGTGATTTGGAGGTATGAAAACTGCATCATTTAAACTTGCACCACCTATCCAATTTTGAGATGTTCGGAATTCACCTGGCATTTTGTTTGCACCTCTAACCCCTTCGAGTAATTTTTTGTGTGTTTCTTTAAAGAGTCTATTTGAAAGAGGGAGTTTTGAAAGATAATTAATAGCAAAGTTCATTGCTTCGACATAATTTAATACTTCTTTTTGGTCATCTCTTTTTTCTGGGGACAGGTCTTTTTGGTCTATAAGCGCTTCTTTCATATTTGTTTGTGTACCTTCAATTCTGCTAGAAATAACGGCTTCTTTGAATATGTGCATTAATATAAACATATCTGTATTTGGTATAAAACGTGAAAAAGAGTTTAGCTCACCAAGTTTTAGAGATGCTTTTTCGAGAAGTTCATTAATTGCTTTATCATCCCAACTAAAATTATGGTTTATTGGTTCGGGAAGAAAATATTCATATTTGTAGCCTTCCTTTAGATTGCCTGATATATAATCGTCAATATTCATAATAAGCCTTAAATTTCTATTTTATATTGTAGTTTGGGAACATAAACGACTATATAGATATTTATATTGTAGTTTAATACGCTTCACTTCAATATAGAATTTTATATTGTAGTTTGAGTGCTTAAACTACAATATGGATATTTATATTGTAGTATTGGGGGAGTTGGGAGGTATTTTATTTTTTAGGAAGAGCTTATGTATAGGAATTTGCGTTTACCTACTTTGAATAATTTTTTTTCTTCGATGTTTATTGTTACCATTGGGTCTGTGATTTTTTCTCCGTCAATGGAAACTCCGCCTTGTTGTACCATTCGGCGGGCTTCTTTTTTTGACTGGCACATTTTTGTGTCGGCAATTATGTCTAATATGCCTGCTTCGTTGTTTTCATAGTTTAGGGTTGTTTCGTCTATGTGGTCTGGGAGTTCTTTCTTTTTAAATACTCTTTGGAATTCTTCGAATGCGGCTTGTCCAGAGCCTTCTGGGTGGTATAAATCGGCTATTCTGATGGCAGTTTCTACTTTAGCGTTTCTTGGGTTGAAGCCTTCGGTATCTAATTGTTCTTGCATTTTTGAAAGTTCGGTTGCTGTGGCTAATCCGCCGTACTGGAAGTATTTTAGTATGAGGTCATCAGGGATAGACATTACTTTTCCGAATATATCTTTTGGGGTATCGGTTAGGGCAATATAGTTGTCTAATGATTTTGACATTTTTTCTTTGCCGTCTGTTCCTTCGAGTATTGGCATTGTGATTATACATTGTGGCTCTTTGCCATAAGCTCTTTGTATGTCTCTGCCGACGATTAGGTTAAATTTTTGTTCGGTTCCGCCTAATTCGACATCTGCGTTGATTTCTGCGGAGTCGTAGGCTTGAGCGAGTGGGTATAATAGTTCATGAACAGAGATTGGTGTACCGTCTTTGTATCTTTTGGTGAAGTCGTCTCTTTCGAGCAGTTGGGCTATGGTGTAATGTGCTGATAGGTTAATTACGTCAGCAAAGTTCATTTTGTTGAGCCAATGGGAGTTATGTACTACTTCAAATCTTTCATTGCTTAGGATTAGATTAGCTTGGTCTAGGTATGTTTGCCCGTTATTTTTTGTGTCTTCCAATGTAAGTTGTGGTCTTGTTTTCGATTTTCCAGTTGGGTCTCCAATCATAGCAGTGAAATCACCAATGATTAGTATTGCGGTGTGTCCTAAATCTTGGAATTGTCTTAATTTATGCAGTACGACTGCGTGGCCAATATGTAGGTCTGGGCGTGAAGGGTCGGCACCAAATTTAATTCTTAGGGGTTTGTTATTCTTTATAGAATTTTCAATTTTTTTAACTAATTCTTCTTCTGGGAGCAAATCAACTACGTTGTGTTTGATGATGTCCATTTGCTCGTTTAGTGGTGGAAATTTGAACATTTAACTTACTTATTTTTCGCTTTTTAATATTTAATTGTATAATTATAAGAAATAATCTTATAATTGAGAACGAAATTAATAAATAATATGGGTTTGTTCAAGATTTATAATTTTTTTTATGTGGTATTATAAAAAAAAATCTCTTAGCAGTTGATTTGCTAAGAGATATAAATTATTTGGAAAGCTAAAAGATAAAGTTTTATTTATTTTCGGTGAAGTGGCAAGTGAAATGTCTAAGGAAATCAGGTTGATAAGAGATTTTATAACCTTTTAGACTATCTCTTTTTTCCCAAACTGCGTTGATTACTTCGATTAGATAGTCGAAGTGAGATTGGGTATAAACTCTTCTTGGGATTGCGAGCCTAACTAATTCTATTGGTGAGGGTTGCTCATTTCGGTCTTTATCGAAATGGCCAAACATTACTGAGCCAAGTTCTACTGCTCTAACTCCACCCTCGATATAGAGTGCATTGCAAAGTGAAATGCCGGGGTAATCTAATGGGGCAATGTTTGGTAAAAATTCTTTTGCATCGAGGAAGACTGCGTGTCCACCTACTGGTTTGACATAAGGGATACCTTTTGCTTCTAATCTATCGCCTAAATACGTCATAGTTGCGTGGCGATAGTTTTGGTAATCAAATTCGAGGGCTTCCATCAGACCAACTGAAATAGTTTCTAAATCTCTGCCTGAAAGTCCGCCGTAGGTTGGAAATCCTTCTCTTAGTATTAATAGGTTTTTAAAAGTTTCGTACCATTTGTCGTCATTGATTATGAGGAAACCACCTATGTTTGCTAAACCATCTTTTTTGGCACTCATTGTGGCACCATCTGCATAAGAAAACATTTCTTGGGCAATTTCTAAGAGGGTTTTGTTTTCGTATCCTGGTTCGTTTGTTTTGATGAAATAGGCATTTTCGGCAAATCGGCAGCAGTCTATGATAAAAGGAATATTATTTTTTGCAAATATTTCTTTGACAGCTTTTATGTTTGCCATTGAGACTGGTTGTCCTCCACCGGTGTTGTTTGTAACTGTAATCATACCGAATGGAATGTTTTCAGTTCCTACTTCTGCTATCATTTTTTCTAATTTGTCTAAATCCATATTGCCTTTGAAAGGTTTGTCTAAGGACAAATCGTAAGCATCATCATAAAGTAAGTTTACAGCTTTTGCTCCTACGTATTCAATGTTTGCACGGGTGGTATCGAAGTGGGAGTTATTTGGGACTACATGACCTGGTTTTAGTAGGGTTTGTGCAAGTATTGCTTCGGCGGCACGGCCTTGGTGAGTAGGCAAAACGTGTTTTGTACCAGTAATTTTTTTTACAGTTGCTTCAAATTTTTTCCAAGATTTAGAGCCTGCGTAGGATTCATCTCCGAGCATTAGAGCTGCCCATTGTTCGGCAGACATAGCACCTGTGCCTGAGTCGGTTAGCAAATCAATTAATACATCTTCGGCATCGAGCAGGAACACATTATTTTTAGCTTTTTTAATTAGCTCAACTCTTTCCTCTTTTGTATTGAGTTTGATTGGTTCGGTCATTTTAATTCTAAATGGCTCAATGATAGTTTTCATAATAGTAAATGGTTTTGTGTAAAAATTTTATACAAAAATACGGATTATAGTAGAAAGAAAAAATAGAAAAAGAGTGCTTGATATTTTATTGTTAATTGGGTTTAGAAAAACGGTATTTATCTAACTTTGAATGTTGTCATTGCAATGATAGCGAGCATTACAGCTACGATATAGAAACGGGTTACAATTTTTGATTCGTGAAGTCCTAATTTTTCGAAATGGTGATGGACTGGTGCTACACGGAATATACGTTTTCCTTCTCCGTATTTCTTTTTGGTATATCTGAAGTATGTAACTTGCAATACTACTGATAGCATTTCTGCGAAGAATATACCGCCGATGATTGGCAGCAGGAATTCTTTTTTGATTAAGATAGCTAAGGCACCTATTGCTCCGCCGAGTGCTAATGAGCCTGTGTCTCCCATAAATATTTGAGCTGGGTAGGAATTATACCAGAGGAAACCCATCGCCGCACCGGTTAGTGCTGCTACGAAGATTGTTAGTTCGCCTGATTTTTCTAAATACATTATATTTAGATAGTCTGAATATCTTACATGACCGGAAACGTAGGCAATGACTGCAAAGGCGAGGGCAGCAATACCAACTGTTCCAATAGAAAGACCGTCGAGACCGTCTGTTAGGTTTACTGCGTTTGATGTTGCGGTTATTAATAGCACTACTATTGGAATATATAAAATACCAAAATTTAGGTTATAGTCTTTTGCGAAAGGGATTGTGGTGTATGTGTTAATTTGAGCAAAGGTATCGGAAAATAATTCTGGGAAGAAATATATTGTGCTGCCTAATATAAGTCCGATGCTTATTTGTCCCATTAGTTTGTAACGGGCAATTAGTCCTTTTTTGTATTTTTTCACAACTTTTAGGTAATCATCAGCGAAACCGACAAGACCGAGCCAAGTGGTAGTTAATACTGCCAAAATCACAAACATATTCGTCATATCGGCCCATAACAGAGTTGGAAGGATTAGGGAGAGTAAGACTATTAATCCGCCCATAGTGGGAGTTCCAGCTTTGTTTAGGTGCAGACCAACTCCTTGCAATTCTGATTTTGCTTGTTCTCCTATTTGCATACCTCTTAGCCAATTTATGATTTTTGGACCGATGATGAATGCAATTAAAAGTGCTGTAATAGCTGCAGCGGCTGAGCGGAATGTGGTATATTGGAATACACCGAAGCCGGGCGGGTCATAATTTTTTTGAATCCACGTTAATAGGTGATATAACATTAAGCTGATTTGTTGGATTTTTATATAAAGAACAAATATACTTGTTTTTTTTTAGAATTAAAATGATTATTTTAAAGCGGTGATTACTTCTTCCATTTTCATACCGCGGGAGCCTTTTACTAAAATTATGTCGTTAGCTTTTATTGTTTCTTTGATTTCTTGAATTAACTTGTCTTTTTTTGTGAATGGTTTGACTGAGTTAAAGTCTTTAGCAGCTGAGTTGAAAGTATCTCCGAAAGTGAATATATTTACTCCGGTATTGGTGGCTTTTTTTAGTATTTCTTTATGTTCTTGGAGTGAATTTTCTCCCATTTCGAGCATATCACCGAGGATTGCATATTTGTTAGAATTTGTTTCAAATTCGGAAAGCAAGTCTAATGCACTTGACATTGAGGAGGGGTTAGCGTTATAACAATCATTTATTACTTTGATATTATTTATTTCTTGAATTAACAATCTTCCATAGTTATTGTCATCAGGAGATTTGAAGGATTCTAAAGCTGATTTAATATCTTCTAATGGGATATCTAAGGATAAGCCAACCGTTGCTGCAGCTGTTGAATTTATCACTGCTGGGTATCCGGGTAGGTTTACTTTTGCAGTAAATTTTTTGCCTTCGTTATCGAAATCAATTATAGGGAATAAATTGTTATCTAAGCTGTATTTATAGTTTAATTGGACGTTTTTAATTTTACCATAGGCAACATGATTTTCAATCATTTTAGCATAGTTTCTTAATCTTTTGTCATCTGTATTGATGAAGGCAATTCGATTATTTTTTCTGAGGTATGAAAACAGTGCTGTTTCTTCGAGCTCTACTCCGTGAAGGTCTCCGAGTAGCTCTAAGTGTTCTTTGCCAATATTAGTAATTAAACCGTGAGTTGGGTTTACTATATTGGTAAGATAGTCTATTTCTCCTATGGAGTTCGTGCCTATTTCTATTACTGATGCTTCTATGGTATCGTCGAGTTGCAATAGAGTTAGTGGTACGCCGAGTTGGTTATTATAGTTTTTATATGTTTTTAATGTTTTATATTTTTTTTCTAATATGGTTGCGATTAACTCTTTTGTTGTAGTTTTTCCGTTTGAGCCGGCGACTGCGATGATGGGTATATTAAATCTATTTCTGTGGTAATTTGCTATGTCCCCTAGTGCTTTTTCGGTATTATTGACTATTATTAGTGGTAAGTCTTTGTAAAGTTCTTTGTTGGACAGGTAATAAGTTTTATCAGCAACAGCAAAGCTTGCACCTTTTTTGATTGCATCTATTATTTTTGTGTGTCCGTCTAAGTTCTCGCCTTTTAGTGCGAGGAAGGCATCTCCTTTGTTTATTTGGCGAGAGTCAATTTTTAAGGAGTTGCATTTTACATTAAAATCAATATTGTGCAGGGCTGATTTGCCGAAAATCAGGAATAAATCTTCGAAGTTAAATTTTGCTTTATTTGGAAGCATTATCTTTTTGGTTTTTTAGTTTAGTTATTTCGTCTTTTAGTATTTTTACTTCATCTCTATGCTCGCCGTCTGGGAATTTTCTGAGATAAATTCCAGCTAATCCGAGAGCTTCGTCATATCTTTTGATAATTTTTAGTGTTTTAATTTTTCCGTGATATGCAGGTTCGAAGTAATCGGTGTCTGCGTATTCATTTAATACTTCTTCAAAATAAATAAGTGCGGAGCGTGGGCTACTGAGTTTTAGATATAAATCGGCTGTGAAGTATTCTCGATGTGCAAGAGTGTTTCTTAATTTATCTATATAGATTGTTGCTTGGTCGTAGAGCGAATCGGTTGCATAAACATATTGAAATTCCTGAAAAGCACTTAAAGCTTTTTTTATGTATTCTAAGTCGCGGTCGAAGTCTGGAGATTTCTTAAAGTAGCATTCTGCAGCTTTGTACATTGCAATTTTTGCATATTTCGATGTAGGGTAAACTCTTCTTAGGGTATTATAATTGAATGCTGCAATTATATATTCATTTTGTTTATAGTTTATTTCTGCCATAAAGAATTGAGAGTATTCGGCGAATTTACTTGCGGGGTGTTGCAGTTTGATAATATCATATAATTTTTTTGCATCGAGAAAATCTTCTTCTGCGTATAGTCTCATAGCTTCGTTATAAATTTCTTCTGCGGTGCCTGTTTTTGCAATATCAACGCTGTTGCATGAGATGATTAAAAACGAAAGAAGTAATATTAAAATGTAAATTGGTTTCATTAATTTCATATTTGTATTAATATAAGAGAGTCAAGAAGTATAAGAATAAAAATAATTGCTTTTTACTTTTGGTATAGTAGCAAAAATAATATAAATATAACTTAATACGAAGAAAATTGGTTGAGGTTTTGATTTTCTTTGAAGAATAATAAAAAAAATCCGAATCAATTATAATTCGGATTTTTTTTGATGGAGATGTTTGTTTGACTATTTTGTTTGACTATAGTAATTCAAATTTGGCTTGGAAAAATCTTAAGTATTCGGGTTCGTAAACCATTTTTAGTCCTTTGATGTTTTCCATGTTTTCGTATATATTTATTACTGACTCAGCGATTACATCCATGTGTGCTTGAGTATATACACGGCGTGGTATTGTTAGTCTTACTAATTCTAATTTTGGATAGTTGTGTTCTCCTGTTTCTTTGTTCCTACCTGAAGAAACTACCCCTCTTTCCATTGTTCGTACTCCGCTATCTAAGTAGATTTCGGTTGCAAGTCTTTGGGCTGGGAATTGGTCTTGAGGTAGGTGTGGGAAGAATTTTTTGGCATCGAGGAATATTCCGTGGCTACCGATTGGTAGTACTATTGGGATGTTTGCATCTAATAATTTTTTGCCTAAATATTCTACTTGTCCTACTCTTGCTCTTATGTGGTCTTCGGCAACAGATTCTGATATGCCAAGTGCGAGTGCTTCCATATCTCTTCCTGCCATACCGCCGTAGGTGTGCAATCCTTCGTACACAACTACCATATTTCTTGCTTGGTCGAAAATGTCGTCGTCGTTAAGTGCTAAAAAACCGCCTATATTAACGAGTGCGTCTTTTTTTGCACTCATTGTTGCACCGTCAGTCAAATCGCATATTGCTTTTACAATGTCTGCGACTTTCCAGTTTTCGTAACCTGGTTCTTTCATTTTAATGAAGTAAGCGTTTTCTGCTACTCTTGTCATATCGTGAATAATCTTGAGATTATATTTATTGGCGAGTTCTCTTAATGCTTTTAGGTTTTCGAGTGAAATGGGTTGACCGCCTGCCATATTTACGGTTGTAGCTATTGATATATATGGTATTTTGTCTGGTCCGTACTCGTTGATTATATTTTCTAATTTTGTAAGATTTACGTTTCCTTTGAAAGGGAATGTGTTGGTTGGGTCGTGGGCTTCGTCGATGATGATGTCGATGAATTTACCGCCTGCGAGTTCTTGGTGGAGCTTAGTTGTGGTGAAGTACATATTTCCTGGTACAATATCTCCGTCTTTTATTAGAAGTTGGGAAATAATGTGTTCTGCTCCTCTTCCTTGGTGGGTTGGGATTAGGTGTTTGTAGCCGTAGTATTTTCTTACTGCATCTTCTAGATGATAGAAGTTTCGACTTCCTGCGTAGGCTTCGTCGCCCATCATCATTCCTGCCCATTGTCTATCGCTCATTGCGGAGGTACCGCTATCGGTGAGCAGGTCAATGTAAACGTCTTTGGATTTGAGGAGGAAGGTGTTGTAGCCTGCTTCTTTGATGGCGATTTCTCTTTCTTCTCTTGTGGTCATAAAAACAGGTTCAACCATTTTGATTTTATATGGTTCAGCCCATGATCTTTTGATGCTCATAATTATTAGTCCTATAAGTATTTTTTTATTTTAAAAAAATTTGAATGAATTATTAACTTGGTTATAGTTGATTTATACTGACTTAAGTCAAAGTAGTCGATATAAATATCTATTACTCTTTTTTAATTGGAGCAAAGTTAATATAAAAGTATATTATGTGCAAATGATTTTAGTTTGTAAGGAGATGATGCGATTAAAATATATCCTAATTCCATTTATTTAAAACAACTTTATTTTTAATGATTTATAAAAAAATTTCATTAAAAGAAAAAATTGTATTAAATTGGATATTCTGAAATCTATAACAAGCAGCAAAAGGGTGAAGTCAATGAGAATATTTATAGTTATTCTTGCGTTTTCTATTTCCAATTTCATAGTTCAAGCTCAGGGTTCGGCGGGCGAAACGGCAAAATATGAGTCAAGGTATATCTTAGATTTGCCGACGGTTGGTTTGGTGCCTAAGGGGCATTATACATTTTATTCGAGTGTATATACCGAAGGGGGCTTACTACTTGAGTTGTCAGCAGCTATTTTTGATAATTTTAATATGGGTTTGAGTATGTCTGGTCAGAATATTGTAGGTTCTGGTCATGTTACTTGGCAAAAATATCCTGGTATTCAGTTGAGATATAGATTGGTTGATGAGAAAGATTTTATTCCGGCTTTTACTATTGGGGTTAGTACGCAAGGTCGGGGTGTTTATGATAAGGAAGAGCAGCGTTCTGAAACTTTGGCTCCGGGAATTTTTCTTGCATCATCTAAGAGTTTTAAGTGGTTTTTGGGTTCTCTTTCTTTGCATGGTGGGCTTTCTTATCCGTTTGAAGAGAAACGAGATACGAAAAATCCGAATGTATATATCGGAATGGAGCAGTCTTTGGGCAATTCGTTTAGTTTTAATTTAGAGTATAATTCTAATTTAGATGATAATAATCAAAGATTTTTGGATAAGCGTGGTTTGGTTAATGTGGGTTTTCGTTGGGCAGTTGCTACTAATTTGACATTGGAACTGCAGTTACGTGATGTATTGGACAACCAGAAGCAACAAAATAATGAATTTACTCGTTATATTGTTTTTGAATATATATCTCCGTTTTGATTTGAGATGATGTTTTACGAAATTTGATGAATTTATTAAATACATGAGCAATTATGGTCGAAGTAGTATTAGTAGATAATAATGACGATGAAATTGGAAGAATGGAAAAGATGGAAGCTCATAAAAAGGGTTTGCTTCATAGGGCTTTTTCGGTTTTTCTATTTGATGATTCTGGTAATTTATTGATTCATAGAAGGGCTGAAAACAAGTATCATTCTGGTGGTCTGTGGACTAATACTTGTTGCTCTCACCCACTGCCTAACGAGGGTATTATCCGTGCTGGGCAAAGGAGATTGAGGGAGGAGTTAGGGATTAGTTCTGAGTTAAAGCGTATAGGACATGTGGTTTATAATTTTGATTTGGGAAATGGATTAAGTGAACATGAGTATGACCATGTTCTTATTGGCGATTATATTGAACAGGATTTTGAGTTGAATAGTGATGAGGTCTCTGAAATTAGATTTATTAGTCGCGAGGAATTGCAGTCATCGCTTGAGAGTAGTCCGGATTCATATACAGAATGGTTTAAGCATATTCTATTGAATATTGATATATGGCAATGAAACTTTTGAATTAATATCTTGTTATTAATTGCTTTAAATGGTAATGATTAAAAGAAAGATTATCGAGAAAAAACAGATATGATGAAACAAAAGAGTTAAAAAATAGTATTATTAAAAGACAATAAGGAGCTTTATAGAATTATTATTACTTAGTTAATTTTTTTAGATTATAGATTTAGGTTAACTAACGACTACAAATGATAGTATTCTCAAAAGATTATTATCTCTTGCTCGTCGTAGGGGACTTTTGTATTTTGCGAGATTTTGCAGATACAAAAAACAAAATATTCCTTATGGCAATCACCATTATATTTTTATAAAGCGAATGACGAAGATTAGAAATCTTATAATTTTAATATTTATATTATTTACTCCGATAGCAAATGCTGGGATTATTAGTTTGTACTATACTAATCCTGTGGCTGTTTCGGCGGTTTCTAATTTTTCTGCTATACATTATTCCTCTTTTTATTTTTCAACATATTATACTAATTATTTATTATTTCCATATTTATTAAGTCCTGCACCACAGCAATTTATTGATAACGACATATTTAAGAAAGATACGACGTATAAATCAACAATGTTGCCGAATAGTACAAAGAGGAGACAACATCCGAGTTTTCATCATTTTGGGGAGGATAATCCGAAGGGATTTGATGTAAAGTCGTCTATTGATACTAACGATGTGATTACTTCATCGGAGTCTGTTGACGGACAGTCTTTTGGGAATGATTTGGAAATGGATTTGGATAGTTATTTGAATTTAAGGAAGAAGCAGTTGCAGACTCAATTATGGGATTCGATTTCTACTGATTATGATTTGAAGAAGACGTTGAAGGGTAGTGATTTGGCAAGGATGATTTCTGCTTCGACTGGGCTGGATATTCCTATTCCGCAAAATCCTCTTACTTCTATTTTTGGTGCTCCGAAGGTTAATTTTAATGTAAATGGTGAAGTTAATGTAAGGATTGGATGGCGTTGGGATACACAAGACTTAGGGACGGTTTCGCAGTTTGGACAAACACAATCAACACCAATTTTTAGCCAAGATGTTAGAGTGAATGTAAGTGGTGGAATTGGTGATAAATTAAAATTAAATACGGATTGGAATACGAAGCGTTCATTTGATTTGAATAATAAATTTAAAATTGGCTTTGAGGGTGAAGATGATGATATAGTAAAATTAGTAGAATTTGGTAATGTTAGTTTGCCGACACAAAATTCATTGATAGGCGGTGGGCAGACATTATTTGGTGTGAGAGCTGATTTTCAATTTGGTCCATTATTTTTCAAGACTATATTGTCGCAGAAGAAAGGGGAGCGAAAGTTCATAAATGCGAATGGTGGGCAGACAAGGACTAATTTTTCGTTGAGAGCTTATGATTATGCAAAAAATCATTTCTTTTTGGACAATGAATACAAACAAGTTTATAAAGATTATTTTAAATATTCTACTCCGACTTTGCCGAATAATGCACATCATTTGGGTATCAAAGATATTGAAGTTTGGGAATCTGTTACTCAGATAAACAATGTGAATATTAGAAATGTAATAGCTATTGATACTTTGCCAAAAATTGGATATGGTCAGGACTATCCTGCGAGTTTTGCGAATATGAGCAGACAGCCGGGTAAGGTGGCAAAAGGTAGATTCCAATTATTGGATTCTAATAAATACTTTGTTGATAGAAATTTAGGGACTATCACAATTAAGAATTTATCTCCAGATAAGTCTTATGCTGTGGCTTATGTTCAGGAGGGCGGAGGCGAAGGTTATTTAGATGATAAATACTCTGGTTATATGTCGAGTGATAGAGGTTTTGATACGTCGAGGGTACAGATATTAAAGTTGATTTATGACCAAACTATGCGTCCAAATTACGATACTTTATGGTCGAGACAGATGAAGAATATATTTAATATTGGTTCATCTAATGTTAATTTGGCAAACTCGAAGATAGGGATTTGGTATATGAGGCCATCTAATGATTCGGTAGATGTATTGGAGGGCGTATCGGAGAAATTAGTTACTATTTTGGGTGTGGATAGACGTAATACTTCGGGTCAGGTAACTCCAGATGGGGAGTTTGATATGGCATTGCCTTATTTAGATGCGAGGACTGGAGAGATTACATTTCCACACATAGAGCCGTTTGGTGATGGGCTTAGAGATTATTTCGAGAAAATTAAAAATCCGAGTTTAGCAGATTTATATACTTTTGATGATGTGTATGATACTACTTATGATGTAGCGAGGAGAAATACGGCACGAGATAGATTTGTGATTTCAGGGGAAATTGAGGGTAAGCAGTCTTCTGTAATAAGGTTAGGGGCTTTTAATTTGTCTCCTGGTTCTGTTAGGGTTTTCCTTGATGGTGTTCAGCTGAAGGAGTTTCAGGATTATGTAGTCAATTACTACTCTGGTACTGTTCAGATGAGAAATTCGCGTGCTACGTTACCAAATGCGAACTTAAAAATCGAATATGAGCAACAAGATATATTTCAGGTATCAACGAAAACATTGGCAGGGATAAGAGCAGATTATAATATATTTCAGGGCAGAAGAGCAAGGGCAGATATTGGTGCAACTTTTATGCACTATAATCAATCGGCAGTGATAGATAGGGTTCAACTTGGTCAGGAGCCAGTTGCTAACTCTATGCTTGGTTTTGATGCTCGTTTGAATTGGGATACTCCATTTATAACTGAAGCATTGGATTTGTTGCCTTTTTATGATACTAAGGCAAAGTCAAGTTTGGATATAACAACTGAGTGGGCGATGATAATGCCTGACCCAAATAAACGTAAATCTACTGTTGATTCGGACGATGGAAAATCGGTTGTATATTTAGATGATTTCGAGGGGGCTCAAAGACGAATAACTCTGGGATTAAACCCATCGCTTTGGCAACATAGTTCATCTCCTTTAGATGAATTTATAGCGAAGACACCTGAGGAAAGGAATAATTATAAAGGTAAAATGTCATGGTGGCAAAGATTTATTCCTTATGTAGATAAGAAAGAAATTTGGCCGAAGCAACAATCTTATGTGGGACAAGGGAAAATTAGTCCATTGGAGTTTTATTTTGAACCAAATAAAAGGGGTATTTATAATAGAAATCCTGAATTTTTAGATGAAAAGAATGGAACTTATTTTAACAGTCAAGCGGTAAAATTTTGGCAACAAAATGATTCTAATGGGGTTGAAAATGAGGAAAAAATCTGGGGCGGTATGCAAAGATTATTATCTTCGTTCAATACTAATTTCGATACTGAAAATATCGAATATATAGAATTGACGATGAAAATAGATGTAAATGAAGGTGCGAGGTTATATATAGATTTGGGACAAATAAGTGAAGATATAATTCCTAATGATTTGTTGGATACTGAAGATGGGATAACTCAAGAGAGTCCATTGCCTAATGGTTTGGTAGATTTGAAAGAAGATGTAGGTATTGACGCTTTGAGCAACGAACAGGAAAAAAATTCACTTGTGCCGGGTCAGGCATATCCTTTTCCACTTAATGAAGAGGCTGACCCAGCGAGAGATGATTATTCATTTAATTTTGGAAAAGATGACCGTCAGAGGGTTGCAACCGATTTTGCAAATTATAATAACTTTGAGAATAATTCGAAATCGGAAGTAGGAAACTTTCCGGACTCGGAGATTTTGAATGATAATAATGGTCAAACAATTGCTACTGCAAACTCTTATTTTAGATATGAAGTGGATTTGAATACTGACCCTATTCGAAATTCGCAAATAGTGGGTGTAAATAATAATTGGTATAAGTTTAGAATACCGATTAGGAAGCCTTTGGAAGCTTTGCCGGGAGCATTATTCTCAAATATTCAATATATTAGAATTTTGGCTCAGGGTGGAAGGTTTAAAGCAAATATTGCGGATTGGGCATTGGTTGGTTCACAATGGCAAAGGTTAAGTAATTTTCAGTCTGATGTGCCGGAGAATGATTCAATATTGCAAATTGCATTTGTGAATGTTTTTGAAAATAGTGATGCACCTGATTTTTATTCGATGCCACCGGGAGTTAGAGCTCCGAGGCAGTTAAATAGTCCTGACCCTAATCAAGAAATTTTATTGAATGAGCAGTCTATGTCTGTTTGTGTAAAAAATCTTAGATATGGTGAAGAAAGAATGGCTGTAAAAGTATTTCAACCACAGGATTTGTTTTATTATAAAGAATTAAAGTTTTTCTTTCATGGTGATGGGTCTATGCCGATTAGTATGAACCCCGGTTCTGTTCCGAAGGCTTACGCTTATCTTAGATTTGGGATAGATTCGAGTAATTATTATGAATATAGGCAACCATTAGTGCAGGGTTGGCAAGATATAGGAGTAAATCTTCGTGAGCTTACTACTATTAAAACGAGACCGGATAGGGATATGCAAAGGCTGTACGAGAGACAGGAATTTCCGGCTGGTGAATATGGGACATTTGCAATAAAAGGTAATCCGATATTGACAAGAGTACAGTTCATAGGTGTTGGTATATCCAATCCGAAAGAGAGGTATCCAAATGAATTAACAACTTGTATGTGGATTAATGAAATTAGGTTGATTGGTGCGGAAAACGACAATGATTGGGCTGCATTAACTTCTGCTTCGTTAAAATTAGCTGATTTGGGTGATATAAATGCAAGTTTTAATAAAAAGTTACCTAATTTCCATAGATTAGAGGAGAGGTTTGGAGATAGGGCTAATGCTGGTGATTTTTCTTTTTCTGCACAAGGTAATTTAGAGAAGTTTGCACCCAAGAGTTTTAAGGGAATGAAAGTTCCGATTTCTTATTCGCACTCGGAGTACCTACAAACACCGGAGTTCGAAGCAAATAGTGATATAAATTTGAATGAAACAATAAATACTGCTCGGGCAGTAGCAATTACAAATGGAGCAACTGAAACCGAGGCAAATTCTATTGCGGATAGTATATTGAAAAAATCTCAGAGTTTGAAAGTAATGGATTCGTGGTCATTGACTGGGGTTAAGTTAGGAATACCAATCAATCATTGGTCGATTAATCAGACCTTGAATAAGGCGACTATAACTTATTCTTATGCTCAAGAATACGAAAGAAACCCGATTTATGAGAATAGGTTTAGGTGGAATTGGCTATTGGATTTGTCTTATAATAATAATATACCGGAATTTTTAGCTTTTCAGCCTATGGGTTGGGCAAAAGATATGTTTATTTTAGATGCTTATTCGGATTGGAAAGTAAATTTATTGCCGTCGAGTTTTTCTTTGGGGCTGAAAACAACACGTGGTAGGCAAACGGAGCAATCTAGATTTTTGACTTTTGCGAGTCCGATTATTAGAAACTTTACTGCAGATAGGCAAATAGATTTCAATTGGAAATTATCGCAAAATGGTCTTTTGAGTCCAAGTATTAATTATTCTGTAACAACAATGAGTTCATTGCTGCGACATGAGTTTGATGAAGAAGGAAGACAGAGAAATGGTTCTGAAATAGCTAAATCGATGTTTTTCAATAATGGGTTTATAGACTTTGGCGACAATACGCAGTATAATCAAACCGTTAATATCAATGTAAAACCTACTTTCCCTGCGATTTTTGGCATTCATAAATTTTTGACAATTAATGGTAGTTTTAATACTAATTATAGTTGGTTTGACCCATTGCAACCAGACCCGGAAATCAGAGATTTGGTAAAGAATGTATCGTTTAATAATACAATTAATTTTAAAGCTGGGCTTAATTTGATGGATTTGGGAAATTCGTGGTTTGGCATAGCAAAGAAACCAAAATTTGCGAGAGACCCACGACAGGATTCGATTGAAAATGCTAAAAGAAATTCTTCTATTTTAAAGTCTATTGGTATGGGAGTTAAGTTTATATTATTAGATTTTGAAAAGATAGATTTCACTTTTACTCAAATGAATAATGCTACAAACCCTGGGGTTTATGGTGGAACTGGTTCTCATAATTTTTGGGGACGAGGCTTGACTTTTAGGAATTCTAATAATAGCTTCGGACCGGGTTTTGCTTATCAAATGGGATTAGTAGCGAACCCCCATGGTAGCATAGATTTTGCTCCTTCTTCTTCATTTCCTTTTATAGGATTTAATACTTCTCCTGGACTTCGCCCACAAAATGGAACATTTACTGACTCTTATAATCAAAGAACAAATTTACAAATGTCCACAAAAAGACCTTTGTGGGAAGGTGCGACTTTGGAATTAAATTGGGGAACAACTAAGGGATATGATAGAAATCAGACCGTAATAACGGTAGAAGATGGAGTTCCAAGGTTTCAGCAAGTAAGAGTGATGGAAACATTTGATAGGACTTATATTTCATTGCCATCGGTTTTTGGATTAAATTTATTTGACAATACGGTAGAGGGTGTTGTAGATGAATTTAATCAAAAGCGTGCTGCGATTGAGCAAGCTGGAGGTTTGGACTCAACACAGAAGAATAGAGCTGTGAATTTGGCTCTTGCAAATTCTTTTTATGAGGCATTGGAAGCTTTTAGTTTGACTGGCAAATCTGGTGCAGGTAAATTTCTGCCTGCTATAAACTGGGGCATCACTTGGGAAGGACTTGAGAAATGGTCTATATGGAGCGATTATGTAAAGAAAGTATCTATCAATCATGGATATATATCTAAATATACTGAAGCAGTGAGGGTAACTGATTTGGGTAGGGTTATTGAAAATCAGCAGGTACAGGCAGGATTTTCGCCGGTACTGGGGATATCGACTTCGTTTGATGAGTCAAAATTAGATGGGACATTGACTGCATCTTTTGATTGGAATTTTACTACTGGTTATAATTTGAATGCGGCATCGAAATCGACAATTACTTCGCAATCATCGAATGAACTGACGGCAAAAGCGTCATATACGATGGAGGGATTTGAGATGAGTTTGCTGGGAATAAAGTTAGAAAATGAACTGGAATTTAGTTTCATTGGTTCGTATAAGGCAAATGGTAGAGGAACTTTTGATATATTAGATGAGAAAAGTTTTGAAGGAGGAAAGCAAGAGGGAAGAGTTTTAGACGGTAGTACACAGATATTGGTAGAACCAAGGATTAGATATTCGATGAGTGAGCGATTGACGGCGGCGTTTTTCGTACGATATGAAGGGAACTTTAATGAGGGAGCATCATCACCGGGGTATCATACTACGCAGGTGGGCTTAGATGTAAGGATTTCAATTGCTGGCGGAAGATAGTCAATAGAAGATTGGAGTAAGAAATAATATTAAGTATAAGTATTAGAAATAAAGCATTTAATAATTTGTCAAATCAAATAAAAGTATTAAATTGCGGTTCTCTATAATTTCATAAATAGAAAAAAGATAAGGTATCACGATGCCAAAGATGAAATCAAATGCAGCTGCTAGGAAGAGATTCAAGAAAACAGCAGGTGGATTTAAAAGAAAACAGGCTTTCAAAAGCCACATACTGACAAAAATGTCAGCGAAGAGAAAGCGTAATTTGCAGAAAACAATATTTGTTGATGAAACAAATTTGAAGTCTGTAAAGAAAATGTTACCGGGAGTATAAAACTCCATTTCTCTAAATTTTTTTGGCACCAGGGGTCAATAATTAATGCAACTCTCCCTCTGCCATCAACTATTAATCACAAGAATTAATAAAAATAGGAGCTTCGAGTAGAATGCCAAGAGCCAATAATAAAGTAGCTGCACACAGACGTAGAAGAAAATTTCTAAAACTCGCAAAGGGTTATTGGGGAGCAAGAAAAAACGTTTGGACAGTTGCTAAGAATCATATCGAAAAAGGGTTATTACACGCTTACGTTGGGCGTAAACTAAAGAAAAGAGCTTACAGAAGACTTTGGATAACAAGAATAAATGCTGCTGCGAGACTAAACGGCACAACATATTCACGGTTAATCAATGGCTTAAAAACAAACAATATCGACATCAACAGAAAAGTTTTAGCGGATTTTGCTATGAACAGACCTGAGGTGTTTTCTGCGATTGTTAAAAAAGCGATGAATTAATGGAATGAAATATTAGAATACAAAAATTCTAATTCGTATATTTGAGCTACTGATTATTGTAATTGGTAGCTTTTTTTTGATGTAAAATATTCCAATCAAAACTATTTAACTTAACTTATTATGATAAACGAAATAAAAGAACTGAAATCAAAAGTAGAGGCATCTCTGCTTGGTATTAAAAATCTTGGTGAACTTGAAGACTTTAAAATGGCTTTTCTTATTAAGAAGGGGCCTATACAGGCGTTGATGAATAGGATGAAAGATGTGCCTAAGGAGGAGAAAAAGGATGTTGGAAGGGAAATCAATATTATGAAGAAGTTTGCCGAGAGTGAGTATAAGAGACTGAAAGAGGAGCTTGAAAATAAAGAGTCGAGTGAGCCTACTATTGACCTTAGTTTGCCGGGACGTACGGCTAATAAAGGTACTCGCCATCCTGTTAATCAGATTATTGATGAGATGATTGATATTTTTTCTTCGATGGGTTTTTCGGTGGCAGAAGGTCCGGAAATAGAAGATGGTTATCATAATTTTGATGCTTTGAATTTTCCTCCTGACCACCCAGCGAGGGATATGCAGGATACATTTTTTATCAAAGATGATAGGGAATTAGTATTGCGTACTCATACTTCGCCGGTTCAGATTAGGATGATGGAGAATAAGAAGCCACCTATTAGGTGCATTATGCCGGGTCGGGTTTACAGAAATGAGGCTATTGATTCGACACATTTGGCTGAGTTTCATCAGATAGAAGGGCTTTATATTGATAAGGATGTGAATTTTGCTGAGCTTAAGGCTACGATGATGACTTTTGCTAAAAAGCTTTATGGCGATGATTTGGAATTTAGATTTCGTCCTTCATTTTTTCCGTTTACTGAGCCGAGTGCTGAGCTTGATATTAAGAAACCCAATAGTGATAGTTGGATGGAGGTGGCCGGTTGCGGTATGGTTCATCCGAATGTATTGAAGGCTGGTGGTATTGACCCAGAGGAATATACTGGTTTTGCTTTTGGGTTTGGTATTGAAAGGATAACAATGCTGAGGACAGGCATTGATGATATACGACATTTGTATGAAAATGATGTTAGGATTTTGCAGCAGTTTTAATATATTTTCTAATAACTAAGAAAGATACTTTTAATAATTTCAGTTTTATTAACAAACAACTATAATTTTTATGAAAATGATTCTTTTTATTTTAGCAGTTCTCGTCTCTTGTATATCAATCAAAAAATCTTGTGATATCGCTGGGAAAACACATTTATTTGATACCAAGAAATTAGACTTAAGGAAAAGTAATTTAGATAAAGTGCCTGAATGTATTATAAATTTTAAGGATTTGCAGGTTCTTAAACTTGCTCAAAATAATATTAAAATTATTCCTAATAGTATAGGTCAATTACAAAGTCTAAAAGAACTTGATGTGTATGCAAATTCGATTGAATATTTGCCTGATAGTATAACATTATTATCAAAACTTGTAAAATTAAAAGCAATTGGAAATAATATTAAGTTTTTACCCAATGATTTTGGGAGATTAACCTCTTTGTATCGAATAAATTTTTCACATAATAGATTAAGAGAGTTGCCCAAAAGCATTGGTGAGTTGGAAAATTTAACACATCTGAATTTAGCGAACAACGAACTAACTGTTGTCCCGAATGAGATTGGAAATTTAAAAAAATTAAAAGATTTGAAAATAACTGATAACAATATAGAATTTATTCCTGATGAAATTGCCGAACTTAATAATTTAGAGGTATTATCATTGTCTAGGAATCCTATTTGGAGCCTTCCTGATGCAATGAAGAAACTTAGTGTAAATCTAAAGTATTTGAATCTTAGAAATACACAATTTTCTGACGAGGGTAAAGAAATTGTAGAGTCATGGTTTCCAAACACTAAAATTAGCTGGTAAAGTATATCCTTTATGCTATTAATATAAATCATGTTTGTAAAATAGTATCATTGAGAGTATTAAATCTGATATTTTAAATTATTTTAATACTATGCAGATTTTGCAGTAGTTTTAATTTTATTTGTTTTTTTGGTTTAATTAAATTTTTATACTTATATTTAGAGAGTTAGAATAAATTAATTTCTTTTTAGAAAAAGGAACCGATATATGTACGAAGATGCGGAAGACCTACTCGACGAAGAGTTGGAAAACATAGATGACTATTATCTTTCATTTGAAATTGCAAATCAGAAATATGCGATACATATTGCTAATATAACTGGGTTGTATCAGGTAGGTGATATTGTAAAATTACCTGATGAACAGGAGTATATAAGGGGTTTGATAAAAATCAATAATGAACCAATAAAATTAATTGACACGAGGGTTAGGCTGGGTTTTGAGGCTTTAGTATTAGAAATTGAGGCTTTGGTTAATATGTTGAAACAAAGGGAACAGGAGCATAAAGATTGGCTGTCTGAATTAGAACTTTCTATTAATGAAAATAGGGAATTTAGGCTTACTACTGACCCCCATGCTTGTAATTTTGGCAAATGGTATGATAGTTATTCTACTAATAATGAAATGATTGCTAATTTGCTAAAAAGGTTTGATACCCCACATAAACAAATTCATGAAATTGCGGAAAGAGCAAGAAGTTTAGTTAATTCTGGTAAAAGAGAAGATGCGTTAACTCTAATTGCCCAAACAAAAGATAATGAGTTAAAACTTATGATTTCGTTGTTTAGTCGGCTATATCAGATGATATATGAAAATTCGAGGGAGATTTCGATTATAATCGACACTGGCGAGGAGCAGGTTGCTTTAGCGGCTGATAGGATTGAGAATATTCATAATTTTGAGCCTGAGCAAATAGATTATGAAAGGGGTAATAAATTAATAGATGGGTATGTAAATACTGATGAGGATACTTATATTATTTTAAAAGACGATATTTTGAAGATTATTTATAATTAGTTTATGTTTAGAAATTTCGCAATTATAGTTGGATTAATGTTCCCAGTATTAATTTTTTCGGAAAATAAACTTGTAATTCCGGCAAAAATTGAGGGAACTGAGTTTAATTTGGTATTACAAAAGGGTGTTTATAATTTTTATGAAGGTGTAGAAACTAATACACTTGGAGTTAATGGTAATATATTAGGTCCGACTTTGGTATTTAATGCTGGAGATTCGGTAAATATATCTGTCAAAAATGAAATAGGTGATAGCACTACAATTCATTGGCATGGTTTACATGTATCTGCAAAAAATGATGGTGGTCCGCATACGATTATTCCACCAGATATGACATGGAATCCTTCGTTTACAGTGTTAGATAAAGCTGCTACTTATTGGTATCATCCTCATTTGCATGAGAAAACAAATGAACACGTTACTAAAGGTATCGCAGGTTTGATTATAGTAAGAGATGAAGAAGAGGCAGGCTTAGATTTGCCTAGAGATTATGGTATTGACGACTTCCCAATAATTGTGCAAACAAAGACGTTTGATGAAGATGGACAGATTTTAGTTCCTCATAATGCTGACTCGGTTGTTATGGTCAATGCGACGATTGACCCTTATTTAGATGTTCCTGCTCAAGTAGTAAGATTTAGATTATTAAATGGTGCTTCGCAAAGGACTTTTGTATTCGGATTTAGCGATAGTAGAACTTTTAGTCAAATTGCTACTGATGGTGGGCTTAGGTCGGAAGCATTTGTTACGAATGAGTTGCAGTTGGCACCTGGAGAGCGTTCTGAAATATTATTTGATTTTAGTGAGATGGAAGGTGAAGAAATTAATATGATGTCTTATGGTAAACATATACGACCGGGAACTTATGGTTCATTTCAAGCTGGAATGAGTGCAGGGAAGCAATTAAAAGATTATAATCCAAATCGATTGAATGGTGAAAATTTTAATGTATTATCTATTAGAGTTAGGGAACAAACCGACGAGCCCATAACTGTAATGCCTCTTAACTTGGCTGATGTTGAGTATTTAAAAGAGGAAGATGCAGTTGTTACACGGACATTGAGTATGCGTCCTACAAATAATGGTCCTGACGCTTTGAATAATCCATTTACATTTAATGGTGAACCATTTGATATGGCAACGATTAATCAGGAGATTAAATTAGGAGATACGGAAATATGGGAATTAGTAAATAATTCACCAATGGCACATCCTTTTCATATTCATGATGTCCAATTTAATATTCTTGACCGGAATGGAGTAGCTACTTTTGAAAGAGAGAATGGTAGAAAAGACGTAGTAATAGTTCATCAGGTTGAAACCGTTAGGATAATTATGAAGTTTGAAGATTTTGCTGATGATGAAGTACCGTATATGTATCACTGCCACATGCTCACTCACGAAGACGATGGTATGATGGGACAATTTTTGGTTAAAAATACTTTGAATATTGAGGAGCTGAATGGGGAAGAATTATTTTATATTTATCAGGATAACGATAGAAATATAATTAAACTAAATTCGGAAAATTTTGATTTTGATTTATTTGAAAGTAGCCTAAGTATTTTTAACATTTTAGGGGAAAATATCTATAATAAACGGCTTGAGAACAATGAGTCAGCTTTGGTTTTAGAAAATTTAGATGCTGGCGTATATTTTGTTGTTATGAAAAATAAGGATAAAATATATAGGAAAAAATTTAATGTAGTTTATTGAAATTAGTTGAAGCTTAGATTTTAGATTAATATTATCAAACAATGATACTATAAAAAAAAGCTACCTTATTTCTGAGGTAGCTTTTTTTTAATATCTAATATTCTGATTCTGAAGTAGAATTAATTGACAAAGTTTTCAATTAATTTCTTTTCGCTATTTTTTTCAAATTGGACTATGATTGAGTGTCCGCCGTTAGAAGTAACTTCTTTTGACCTAACTATTCCAACATCTTCCCAAACTGAATGATAAATAACATCGCCTACTTTATATTCATTTTTTGGGCTGTATTTAAGTGCATCTTCTTTTGAAATATGTATTACAGCTTTGGATTTGTCTATTTCGGCATCAATGGCATCAAGGTTTACAAGCTGTGAATGGCGAGATCTTGTGCATCTAGCCCACTGTTGTTTTCCACTTTCAGTTTCTATAGGTTCACCAATTAATTCATGTTTTGTCTCTTTCATTAGGAAAGGAGAATATAATGTAAGATATTTTGCTCTTCTTGATCTTTTCTTTGCCATAATTGTCTTTTAAATATTTGAAAAAACACTACAAGGGATTACAAAAGTATGAAAAAATATTTTAACAAGCAAGATATTTTGTGGAAAACTTAATTTGTTTTAGTAGAATCGGTCTTTTTAGTGTCAGTGCTATCAGTTTTAATCACTTCTTTTGATGGATTTAAGAGGTCTTCCATTTTTAAGTCTTGTAGCTTTGGAATAGAGTCTATCATGTCTATTGGTTCAGTAGCACTTTTGATAGATTCTTTGAACAAATCTTTTCCTTTGTTGAAAAGGTTCATTGGGTTTAGGTCTTTAAGCCCAAAGCCTTCATCTTCTTCTTTCTTTTCTATAGTTTGTATTTCGTCTATTACAATTTTTTCAAATTTTGGAATATTTTTAGCTTTCACATCTAAAGAGTCTGGAACTGCCTCTCCATTTTTATCAGAGATGAGATATAATAAACTTAGTTTGATTTCTTCGGCGTATTTTGAATTTGGGTATTTATTTACCAAATCTTGATAATAATATAATGCACTATCAAGGTTTTTTATTTGGTTTTCAAATATCCAACCGACTGTATAAAGTGATTTTGGTGCATATTCCGAATCCGGAAATTTTTCAGTAAGTTTTAAAAACTGGTCTATTGCAAAGCGGTGTTCACCAAACTTTCTTAGATTTGTTCCGGAGGTATAAAGCTCTGCTATGCTATCAACTAAAAAGGCATCAGTAAATCCTAATTCTTTTCCTGCTACTAAAGAATATTCTGTATTTGGAAATCTATCTACTATTTCTTCTAAAATCGAATCTGCCTTAAATGGGTCTTCATTTCTGACAAAGGTAGAAAGTTTATACATAAATTTTGCTGTTGGCAGAGCGCCATGGTCAGCTATGTTTAATGTCATTTCATAATAACGTTTTGCAGAATCATTTTTTTCTAATTTCTCGAATGTGCGGGCTACTTCGTATGCTGCTTCAGCAGTTTTTAATCTAAAAGAAGAGTCTTTTATGCTATATATTTGGTCTGTCATTAATAGGGATTGATTTCCATATAATGCTCTCATATATTTATACATTTTTGCAGATTCGTTAAAAACAGGGGAGCGTGATTTGCGTGCGTTTGAAAATAGTCCTAATGCTCCTTTATAATCATTTTGATTGTAAACAAACATAGCTTTTTCGTAGTAGTAGGCGTAAACAAGTTTATTTCCAACGTAGGCTGTGTCTGCGTAGTTTTCTAAACTTTCTAAGGCTTTTATTTTAGATTTTGAAAGGGTATCAGTGTCATTTTGAATTTGCAAACGGAGTTGGCTCATTTTTTCTATTTTAGTATAGGGTAGCCATTCTTCAAATTTTCCATCTTCTTCTAAGTAGCTTAATATTTCGTTTGCTTCTTCATATCTTTCCATTCTATTTAATGATGATGCTTGGTATAAATATGCTTCGAACATTCTGAGATAATCAGGGTCATATTTAGAATTAACTGCGTCGAATGCTCTTTCGGCTCTTTCGAATTGGCTTGTTTTATAAAAAATAGAAGCCATTTCGAGTTGCCATCTTGCTTTTAATTTATCATCATCTGATTGGGAAATTGCTTGAAGATAAGGACGAGTTGCTCCTTCGAAATCACCCTCGTAAATAGCAATATCTGCCATTAGTCTAAAAGCTTCTGAAAGTATGTCGAAACGGTCCAATTGCCATGCTATGTCAATTGTCCTTGAAAGGACTTTTTTTCCATAGTCAAATTTTATTTGGATTAAAAGACTTTTGGCTAAAAGTAGGTGAGCATCTGGAGATAATTTTCCAGCCGGATAGTTATCAATCAATTCACCACATTTTACTTGACTCATCAGCCAATCATTACGATAAAAATAAGATTTCGCCATTAGATAGAGCATATCTTCTATGTATTTACTATCTCTTTTGGTAGTTAATATTTTAGAACCTTTTATTATAACCGAATCTAATTTGGATCTAACAGGTTGTAGTTTATCTTTTTTGATTACATAATCGGAAACAAAATATGGAGTTTTAAAGGTACGTCTGCGGTCGTAGAAAGATTTGGATTGTGGTACCCATACTCTTGGGATATTATCGAACTTCTGCGTTTCGTCGTAATATTCGAATTCGTCTTCGGTTTCTTCGATTAATCTTTCGGCGTTATAAAATGTATTAAAATAAGTTGTAAAATTAGTCCATTGAGTACATGCGGATATGATTGCTATCAGTACAGATAGGGCAATCGTTTTGTAAATTATTTTTATTTTATCCATACTTATTTTTTTAGGTGCTTTGGTGATAAATTAATATAAAACCTAATTAATTTAATATCTTAGTTCTAAAACGTAAATGTTTTAAAAAAGTTGTAATTTCAGTTATTGGGGTTAGTTAATAGTTTTGATTTCAAATACATATTTAGCTATTTATTATCTATTTTATTTTTTAGTTCTTCTACTTCGCGTTTTAATAAAGAAAGTTCCTGGACTAAGGTTTTATTTCTTTCGCTTAGTTTTGTTATAACAGATGAATAATGAATCATTATGCCAAAAGCAGCTACAATAAGGACTAAAAGTAAGAATGATGGCGGGTAGTGGATACCAACTAAATCGGCGAAAAAGTTTAATCCGTCTTGCCAAACTGAGAAAATAAGGAAAACTAAGCCGGAGAGAAGCCAAAGAATGCCATATTCTTCTCTAATTTTTTTTCTTCTGATTAGCTCAATAATAAAAAAGAGCAGGATAACAGAGCCAATTATGGCGAAAATTTGTATTTTATTTATATTAAGAAAATCCATGTAACAAATTTACTACATTTTGCTAATAGCAACAAAATATAATAGAATGATAATTATTTAAACTATAAAAATTTAAAATGATTTATAGTATTTCAATATGAAACTGCCCAAAAACGAATTTTTGGGCAGTGGTTATGGGAGGTATAATACTTGTTGTTGTTATAGCTAGGGCAGCTATGATAATAATGACACTTTATATAAGAAATAGTCACAGCTAATCTTATTTTTCTATAAAAATGATATTAATTTAATATTTTTTACAATTAGTTACATTTGTAACCGTTACAGAAAAATATGATAACCAATAAAAAGGAAAATACTGTGATTAAATATGTTTTTACGGCATTCTTATCAGTGGTCTTATTTTTTACTATTATGTCTTGTGATGATGACATTGTATATCAATCTGATGAGTTTACAAATACAGATGACCAACCAATTGAAGCTACATATATAAATGTCCAAAAATTATTCTCTACGAAATGTATTAGTTGTCATAATAGTAGTTACGGAGAAGAAGAATTAAGTCTTTCGAAAGAGGACACTCCTGATAATATAATAAATGTAAAAAGTAAACAATCCGAAGATATGCTTATTAAGCCAGGTGAACCTGAAGAGAGTTATTTATATAGGAAATTAACTGGAGAAAATATCATTCAAGATGTTATGCCTCAAGGTAGTAGTTTAGATTCAGTGGATATTGATTTAGTATATAGATGGATTAAAGAAGGGGCAAAAAAATGATTAAAAATATTATAACTTTATTGATATTTCTTTTTGGACTTAGTTTGTACGCTACTGAGTTAAATATTGATAAAACACAGAAAAATAAGGTACAGTTTATTTCTGATGCTCCAATCGAATCGTTTGATGGTACTACAAAGGAAATCGATGGTTATTTGATTTATGATGGTAATGATTTGACAAAAAATTCTGACTTGTATTTTGAAGTAGATTTGAATACTTTGACAACTGGGTTGGGGCTAAGAGACAGGCACATGAAGGAAAATTATTTGCACACTGATAAACATCCTTTCACTCATTTTACTGGAAAAGTTGTAAGTGCAAAGAAGAATGCAAAAATTTATGATGTAATAGTCAAAGGCAAGATATTCATTCATGGAGTAGAACAAGAAAAAAAAATCACCGGCACAATGGAAGAAACAAAAAATGGGTTTCACGTTAAATGTAAGTTCGAAGCTCCTCTTTCAGACTATGATATAGAAGTGCCTTCGCTTATGTTCAAAAAAATAGATGAAAATATGCAGGTAATTTTAGATTTTTATTTAATAAAAGTATGATTAAGGATTGATATATGAAATATTTTATAACTTTATTATTAATTGTTTTACCATTTGTTTCTACATTTGCACAGTCAAAGTGGAAGCGGAAAGCTGAATCAAAAGAGTTACCACTTAGATTATTTAACTCTGCGGAAGTTCTAAATTTGAAATCAGCCGAAACAGTACCTAAGGGAGATATTTATTATGGTATTTCTCACCGCTTTAATGGGAATGCTTCTGGTGGTATGGATAATTTCTTTGGGTTGGATAATGGGGCAGTAATGCGTACAAAACTTGGTTATGCTCCTTTTGATGGTTTTATGTTTGCAATAGGCAGATCTTCACAAAATAAGCAATATGATATTGAAATGAAATATAGATTTTTTAGGATGAAGAATGAATATTTCCCTGTGATGCTTGCTTTTAATGCTGGATATGCTTACAGTGATGGTGATTATTTTGAAGATAAGAGTTTGGATATTGATATAGATAGAAATCAATATCATGGTTCGCTAATAATCAATACTATGTACAAGGAACTATTTGGAACTGAAATGGCAATTGGTTTTGGTTTGACTCCGACATATTTGCATAATAGCTTGGTTGGACAATTTGAAAATCAGTATTCTGTAACGATGGGGTATTATGTGCAATTGTATTTGGGCAATGATATCACTTCATTAATTTTTGAAGGAAATCCGACTGTTTATGGTTGGAGAAGTCAGGAAGATGGGACAAAGGCTTTTGATACTTACGCATTTGGGCTCGAATTAGAAACTGGTGGTCATTTTTTCAAATTGTTACTAACCAATAACACAATGATAAATACTTCGCAATTTAATGCTGGCTCTACTGACTCATTTGAGTGGAATAATTTGCATATCGGCTTCCAGATTACAAGAAATTTTTCTTTGAAAATGTGATATTTAATTAAGGAATAAAAGATTGGTTACTATTGTAACTTTCTCAAATAAAAATTATTTTTGTTTCGTTTGTAACTATTTTATATATTGCGTTGTTATTAATCGAAATAGAATTAAATAAAAAGAAATACATTTTTATATATAAATAAAAAGGACAATATGAAGAAACTCAACTATTTTTTAATGCTTGCACTTATTAGTGTTGGTCTATTATTGCATTCATGTAGTGATGATGACGATGATGGAGATGCGAAAGTAGAACCATTTGAATTTACTCAAGCAGGCTTAGATGCTGCAACTAATGTTTTAGAATTAGACATTACTGGCGGTACTATGGCTCATAATGGCGATCCTACTATGACAGGAGATGATACTTTTAGAGATATTTACTCTAATATGGCAGACGCAAGTATGGCAGCAACAGAAGGAGATATCATCACAAAAAGAGTTTTCATGAAAGATAGCTTGGGCAATAGAACCGGTGATGCTGTTGTAACATTTGCAATGGTAAAACATGCTCCTGGTTATGATTCAATAAATGGTGATTGGGAATGGGTGATGATGCCAGGTGCTCCAACTACGACTAATCCTAATGGCTTATTGACAGGTGAAAGAGTAGTGAGAGGAAATGGGACTGCAATGGCAAGTTGTGCTGCCTGTCACTCTGGTGGTACTGATTATAGATTTAAGTTCCCAAGTTGATTAATAGTAAATTATAAATACAAAATATCGATTATAATAACATAAACTATATATAACGATAAACAAAGTAAGGTTATCTATTCATTTAGATGACCTTATTTTTTTTAGATTTATTTATACGACTACTGTAAAGTGCCTATTTTTATTATCTTTTTTTGAGGCAAGGATATCGCTAATATCTTTTGAGGTGAAATTAATTGACTCTAAGTTAAATGTTTCTTTGTTAAGAGCTTCTTTTAGAGATTCTTTGTTTTTTTGCAACTCAGATAGTAGTTCTTTATTTTTTGACATCAAGAACACTTTTAGATTTTTTTTGAATGTAGTAATATGTGCTTTTACTTCTGATTCGTCTTCTGTTGGTACGGAGAATGAAAAAGACAATTTTTCTTCCTGCGAATGAGTATCTTTATTTAGTTTCATTTGAATAAAGTAAAAGTTTTCCGAGTAGTAGAAAGGAAGAATGTAAATATAAGAGGTTCTACCTTCTACTGATAGGGCATTCCAGATATTTAATGCAATGATAAATTTTCGTAATTCTTTTAAGATTGTTAATGTGTGTGATTTGTGTTTTTTATCTTTTTCGATGTTTAATATATTAAATAAATTAGATGTTTTCACACCCATAATGAAGATATTTTTACGTCCTTCATCATTTTTCTTGATGGACAGTATAATTGATTTTATTATGAATTGGTTTTCTGGGTCTAACTCGTCTGACAAATGTTCTAATTCTTTGAAGTAGTATGATAGTTTGTCTTCCGAAATAAACATTGGTAATAATTTTAAAATTAATTTTTCGGTAAATGGAAGTTCGAATATATACATTTCGACTAAAAGACGGAGTACTTGTTCGAGTGAAACATCTTGGGGTAGTTTATCTAAAATAAATTTGAAAACTTTTTCTATTTCGATGATATCTTCTTTGAAAACTGTCTTTTTTTTCTTGGCAATTATCCTGATTAAGTTATCATAAAAATCATTTTTTGGTAAATCTAATAGTCGAATTAAGTCTTCCAATTTTACAAGTTTTCCGTTGGAATGTGTATTTATTTCGTGAACTTTTAAGACTAAGTCGGGGTGAGTCTTAATTACTTTAAATAACAGAGTATCTTCTTTTAATAAATTAGGAGCAACGATTGCTAAAAATGTACCTGTTGGTATTCTTACTTTTGCAATTTTGGGTTCAATTTTTTCAACTATGGTTCCACGAACTATTTCGCCAATATGAAGCTTACTCGGGTTTGAATCTTTTTTCTTTTTTCCCGAGGAAGATTGATATTGATTTTTGGAAGAACCGCTACCAGTTGGTTGAATTCTGCCAAGTCCTGATATGTTACTCGTGTCTGACATAATAATTTTATAAGCAATAAACAAGCCAAGTGGCTAAATTATAAAGAATTAACTATCTTTTATTACCGACGAGAACTATAATTAATTATTTTTTTGACGTAATATTTCAAATAGGATTATGCCGGCACTTACTGAGGCATTAAGCGAGTCGATTTTCCCTTTCATTGGAATTTTGACTTTTATATCGCAATTTTTGGAAATAATATTTCTCATTCCTTTGCCTTCGCTACCTATGACCAACACTATTGGGCGGTCATATAATTTGTCGGTATAAAAATTTTCTGCATTCATTTCGGTGCCTAAAATCCAAAATCCTTTTTCTTTTAAATAATCGATAGTTTGTGCTAAGTTGCCAATTTTAGCCACTGGGAGATGCTCCAAAGCACCTGCGGAAGTATTTATTGCAGCAGGGCTTAGTGGTGCAGTGTTCCTACTTGGCAGGATTAAACCCTGGCAACCAGAACATTCGACAGAGCGTGCAATTGCACCTAAATTATGGGGGTCAGTAATCTCATCTAATGCAACTAATACTGGATTTTCATCTGCTTCGAATGCTTTCTCAATCAGCTCTTCCAGATCTAAGGTTTTGACCATTTGTTTTAATGCAATTACGCCTTGGGAGTTGCTTTTGTCATCAACAACATCTTTCTCCAATCGGCTAAATTTCTTTTTATCGTGTTTGACTAAGGGCGTACCACTTTTTTTAGCGAGAGATTGGATTTTATTAATAGCAGGGCCTTGTACTCCCGAGGAAAGAAAGATTTTTTCGAGTACGGTACCGCTGTTTAAGGCTTCTATGATTGAGTTTCTACCGAAAATATAATGTTTGTTTTGCTGTTTTTGCATTGAATTAATTTGCAATAAGTTTTTGAAATAAAAATACAATATAATTGAATTTTATTGGAATTCGCAAAAATAATAGTAAATTGGAACAAATATATTAAATTTGGGTTTGAGAGTGATTTATCTTTCAACTACATTTAAGATGATATTGTGTTTTTTTTGTTTGATTATGGGTATTGGGCATTGTGTTTTTTTGAGTTAGTTGACTATCTTTTTCGTTTCGCTTTGAATGACTTGGGTGTTCTTATTGACATTCGGAGGTTACATTAGGTGTCATATTTTAGATATTTTCTCATATTTTATTTCTGATTTTTGGAGTTTTTGGGTGAAAGGTTACACTTGGTTGCATATTATACTTTATTTTAATTGGGTTTTGTGGGTGGTTTTGAGATTGCCACGCTATCGCTCGCAATGACGGTTTTTTTTGGGGGGGGTACAGGTGGTTACTATTTATTTGGATTTCTATAGTTAGGTCATGATTATTTTCTTTCACCCATCGCCTGCGGCACTTCCTTCAAGTCAAGACTAGCTCTTGTGTTTACTTAACCTTCGGAAAGTTGTTTATATTTAAGATTATAATGGTACGAAGATAGGTGTTAAAATCGAAATGGTTAAAAAATCTATTTTAAGATGGTTTTAAAATGGTTTGGAATTGGGAGTAAATGTGTGAGGGTATTTTGTCTTTAGACTTCGCTAAAGATGACATTGGTGGTTGTATTTGCTGTGTGGATTAACAAGGGGTTGCAACCTCTTGTTGCGTTTTGCATAAGATGACAAGGATACTCACTTGTAGATAGTTCACTCTTCGACATATTCGGAAAATTTTGCTTCTTTTTGCAAGAATGCAGATATTAGTACTTCAGCTAAGAAGTAATTTATATTCAATTATTCATCAAATAATTCGGCGGGATTAATTTTAAATTGTAGCATTTGTGCTGTTTTTCGCCCACCATCACCACCTTTTCTTTGCATTGTAATTCTACCTATTTTTAAATTACCACGTTTAGTTATCGTTATATCTCCATTTCCATAGAAATTCAAACAATAATTCATTGGTTTTAAAGTCCATTTTGTAAAATCAGCTACCCTCTGGGTAACAAGCATCCATTCGGCAGCAAATTTTCCTCTCCCTTTTAGTATATCATTGACTATCATTGTTTTATTTTCTGTTAACCATTGAATTAAAAGTATTTGTTCTTTTTCTTCAAACTCATTTGCATAAGTTCGTCTCAAATCTTTGGGACTATTTATAATGGGTAATTGTTCTCCAGTATATTGCTTTAGTATAGAAGAAATTTTTAATGGTATATCCCATAATTCAATATATTTATCAACCCATCTTTTATCTATTTGATTAAATCCTTTAGAATTACTTACAAGTTTAACTTGGATATTTTCAACATCAATTGCTGTTTGAAGTTTTATAGTAACTTGTACTTGAATATCTGTTTTATAACCTGAAATAACAACAGCTTTTACAAATTCAATTTCATTTATATCAAATTGCATTAATTCTAGCCATTTTTTAGCTTCTATGTCATTTTGCGAATTATTAAATTTATCAACTATTTGTCTTTCGTTTTTGAATCCATTTTTAGCAGTCTGTGAACCGAGTATTTTACCTTTATCCATGTTTTAGAGTTTCCACTATTTCTTTAATGATGTATTGTAATGTATTTATAGATACGCTGTTCCCAAACTGTTTCTGTGCTTCTGAGATACTTTTTGGTAAAATAAAATCTTCTGGGAAACCTTGCAACCTAGCACATTCTCTTGGCGATAGTTTGCGGATTTCGTCTTCAATTTTATAAAGACCTGTTTTTGAGCCTACGCCTCCTCCATAAGCAGATAGTGTAATTGCATGCCCTTTGGAATCATAAATTCTTTCGCCTTGTCCTCCTTTATTAATTCTACCAATTTGAAGTGGTCTATTAGGTAGATCTACATTTTCGAATATACTCTCATTATTGTATTTTTTATTAAAATAATAAATATCTTCCCGCTTAATAACTTTACCATTTTTTGGTTTTTTTTCTAAAATATCTTCTAATGAAGACTCTATTTTTATATTCGGAAATGTGAATTTTATATTCTTGAAGTATGATTTGTTAAATCCTATTATATAGACTCGTTCTCTGTTTTGTGGTAATCCGAAGTTGTTAGTATTTAGCACTTTATAATATACTTCATAATTCAATTCTTTAAGTAATCTAAGAGCAGTTTTTAGAGTATTGTTATTATCATGTTTTACAAAATTTTTTACATTTTCTAGTATCAATATTTTGGGTTTATGATAATTTAGAATTCTTACTATGTCAAAAAATAAGGTACCTCTTGCGTCTTCAAATCCTTTTTGTTTTCCTGAAATAGAGAATGCTTGACAAGGGAATCCACCACATAAAATATCGTGTTTGGGAATATCTTCTTCCAATATTTTTGTAATATCACCTTTTGGCTTGATATTATGATTGAGAAAGTAAGTCTCAGATGCTTTTTCATCTATTTCTGAAGCGAAAATACATTTTGCTCCAAATGAGTTTAAAGCATAGTGAAAACCTCCGATACCAGCAAATAGGTCTATAAAAGTATAGTCTGATAATGTATTCTTATAGTTTTCAATATTTAACATTTAACTATTTTATATTTCCTTTTATATTCTCATTATAACATTTTATTTGAATAGTTAATTACAATATTCATATCACCATTGCTGCTCCTACGGTTTCATTTGTTCTTTCGTCTATTAGAATCAATGAGCCGGTGTTTCTGTTTTTTGAGTATGAGTCGCAGAATAGTGGGGAGGTAGTTCTGATTGAAATTCGGGCTATGTCGTTCATTTCTATTGTTTTGTCGTCTTCTATTCTGTGAAGGGTGTTTATGTCTAATTTATATTGTATTCCTTTTATTATACATCGAGCATCTTTTGAGGTGTGTTTTAGGGCGTATTTGCCATTTAGTCTAAGCGGAGATTTGTTTAGCCAGCATACCATTAATTCTAAGTTTTGTTCTTGGCGAGGGACGTTATTTTCACGGACTATCATATCGCCACGGCTAATATCTATTTCGTCGTTTAGTGTCATTACAACTGACATTGGTGGGAATGCTTCGCTGAGTTCTTGGTCTGCGATTTGAATTGATTTGATTGTGGAGCTAAATCCTGAGGGCAATGCCATGACTTTGTCGCCTGGTTTGAATATTCCACTTGCTATTCTACCTGCATAACCTCTGAAATCATGAAATTCGTCATTATGGGGACGGACAACGCATTGGACTGGAAACCGACAATCAATATAATTGCGGTCTGAAGAAATATGCACGGTTTCTAGATTATAAAGCAATGAAGCTCCTTGATACCAAGGCATATTTTTAGATTGGTTGACGACGTTATCACCATTGAGTGCTGAGATTGGTATAAATCTAATTTCACCTATTTCTAATTTTGCTGAAAAATTCTCTAAATCAGATTTTATTTTTTCATAAACTTCTTCGTTATAATCTACTAAATCCATTTTGTTTATGCAGTAAATTATGTGTTTAATTCCGAGTAGGGACGCTATGAATGTATGTCGTTTTGTTTGTTCAATTACTCCGTGTCTTGCATCGACTAATATAATAGCAAGGTTAGCTGTTGAGGCACCTGTTACCATGTTACGGGTATATTGAATATGTCCAGGGGTATCGGCTATTATAAATTTTCTTTTTGGGGTAGAAAAATATCTATAAGCAACATCGATTGTTATGCCTTGTTCGCGTTCGGCACGTAAACCATCTGTTAGGAGAGCCAAATTAACATTTTCTTCGCCTTTTTTCTTGCTGGCTCTGGTTATGGCATCCATTTGGTCTTCGAAGATTGATTTGGAGTCATAAAGTAGTCTTCCGATCAATGTGCTTTTTCCGTCATCTACGCTACCGGCAGTAGTAAATCTCATTAAATCCATTAAAAATATCCTTCTTTTTTTCTATCTTCCATTGCAGCTTCCGAGCGTTTATCGTCGGCTCTTGTGCCACGTTCGGTAACCCTTGTAGCAGCAACTTCTTCTATTATTTTATCTAAATTATTTGCATTTGAAAGCACAGCACCTGTGCAGGTGGCATCGCCAATAGTTCTAAATCTAACCATTTTTCGTTCGATTTTTTCATCATCTTTCATCATCATGAAATCAGTTTTGGAGTACCATACGCCATCGCGTAAGAATACTTCTCTTTCTTCTGCAAAATACAGAGAGGGTAGCTCAATATTTTCCATTTTTATATATTGCCAAACGTCCATTTCAGTCCAATTTGAAATAGGGAATGCACGGAAATGTTCTCCTATATTTTTCTTTCCGTTGAATATATTCCATAATTCTGGTCTTTGGTTTTTTGGGTCCCATTGCCCGAATTCATCTCTATGGGAAAAGAATCTTTCTTTTGCTCTGGCTTTTTCTTCGTCTCTTCTTCCTCCGCCAATTGCACAATCGTATTTTCCTTCTTCAATTGTGTCGAGGAGGGTGATTGTTTGAATTCCGTTACGTGAGGCGTTGTATCCAGTTTCTTCGATTGATTTTCCTTCGTCGATAGATTTTTGGACAGAGCCAACAATTAAATTTAATTTATTAGAATTAACTAAGTTATCTCTGAAATCTATTGTTTCTTTGAAATTATGCCCAGTATCAATATGAACTAATGGGAAAGGTAGAGCGGCAGGGTAGAAAGCTTTTTGGGCTAAATAGAGGCATAAAATAGAGTCTTTGCCACCTGAGAAAAGGAGGCATGGGTTTTCAAACTGAGAGACAATTTCACGAAAAATAAAGATAGATTCGGCTTCTAATTCTTTTAGGTGAGATATTTTGTAAGAGTGCATAAAATACTTTGATAAAGTTTATTTAGAACTTTTTATTTATTAAATTGCAATATACGATTAATAGAAACTGTAATCAAATAAACAAAAGTAAGATTCAAGTATTTTTTTTATTATGAATAAAAAACAGAAAGTTATAACAGAAATTTATCGATTATGTAAAAAAGAAAACAAGTATATTTTTCATAATAATATGGTAAAAGAAGTATCAAAAAAATATGGTTTTGGTAACCCATTTGACGCTACTAAAATTGATAAATCTGATACTTTACCTGATATATTAAAAAAAGATGATTATTTTATTATCCATTTGGGCAGTGGAAATCATAAATTTGCGAAGGGTATAAGTACAGCATTTCATAAGTTTGAAGAAATCAATGACAATGAAACATTTGAATGGAAATACAGAAAAAGTATATTAAATGAATTTGATACAAGTGAGAGTAATATACTTTCAGTGGGATTCAATCAAAGGATTATACACGACTTTTTATATGACGATATAGTTGCAAGTCCAAAAAGTTATGGAGCAAGAAGAACAAAAGCAAGTTTTAATTTTCAAATAAATGATGAACTTATTGAAACTAATAATTTACAAATGGAAATAGATTTAACAACTGAATTTAATGGACAAGTTACAGTTTTTGAAGGGAAAAATAATTTTCCTTCAAACTTTGCTGTTTATCAGATTTTTTTTCCTTATCTTTATTATAATAAGTTAAAATATGAAAATAAAATTGAAATTAAAGAAATAAATTGCTGTTATTTACTAAGGAAAAAGCAAAAAGATAGCTCCGTAATTCGAATTTATAAATATACGTTTGATAATCCAAATGAAATGAATAGTATTAGGCTATTAAAAAAAGCTCAATTTAATCTCGTAAATAGATAAAATGATAGAAAACTTTAAAAATAAAATTTTTAATAAGGATGTATTAAATATACTAAAACAATTACCTGATAATTCAGTTGATATGATATATTCTGATCCAGATTATAATGTTGGTATCAATTATTCGGGAAAAAAATATACACAAAAATGGAATGAATATATTGAATGGTATATTGACTTAGCAAAAGAAAGCTTAAGGGTTGTAAAAAATGATGGTAATATGTTCTTTATAAATTACCCTAAACAGAATTCATATTTAAGGGTAAAATATTTAGATGAATCTGCTTATGATGTAATAGATTATGTTTGGGTTTACAATACAAATGTAGGTCATAGTCCTCGCAAATTTACTAATGCACATAGGTCTATTCTACATATTACAAAAAGTAAAAATAATAAGTTCTTTAAAGACCAAGTAGTCCAGCCATATAAAAATCCAAATGACAAAAGGATAATTGAAAGAATCAAAAATGGTCATAAAGGAAGAATGCCATATTCATGGTTAAATTATAATTTGGTTAAAAATGTTTCTAAAGATAAAACTTTTCATTCGTGTCAAATACCTTTACCGCTTGTTGAATTACTTATTAACGCAAGTACAAAGCCTAATGATAATATTTTTATACATTTCGGTGGGTCCGGGTCGGAAATAATATTATGTAAAAAAATGAAAAGAAATTTCATCTCTTGTGAGTTGCATCCAAAATATTACGAAATGATTTTAAAACGATTGGACAATGGTGGAGAAATACATGAAGAGCATAAATTAGATTTTTTAAAACATAAAAATAAAGAATTAAGCAACACACTATTCACGTAGTAATCTAAGCGATAACAAACTTATGAACGAAGAAAAACAAAGAGAAAAAGTATATAGAAAGATTACTACGAACAAGAAAGCGTTGTTTGAATATGAAGTAATTGATAAGATTGAAGCTGGAATAATGCTTACTGGTACGGAAGTTAAATCTTTGCGTATTGGGAAGTGTAATTTGCAGGATTCATACTGTAGATTTCTTAATAAACAAAATGATGACTTGTTCATTTTGCAAATGCATATTAATCCTTATGAGCATGGAAATAGAGCAAACCATGAGGTGAGAAGAAATAGGAAGTTGCTGATTCATCATCATCAGGCTGTTAAGTGGCGTAATGCAGTTAATGAACGTGGTTATACTATGGTGCCAATTGAAATTTATTTTGTTGGGCATTTAGTTAAGGTTGAAATAGCTCTTGTAAAGCCTAAAAAGAAATATGAGAAAAGAGAGACTATTAAGAAAAGAGATACTGACAGAGAACTACGTAGAAAAATGCTTAGATAAAAATGGAAAACGAAGGAAAACAATTTTTAGTAAAAGATTTTATAAATAATGATGTTATTTATTCTTTGAATGAACGTTTAGTTAGTTCTTATAGTGATTTCGATGGGCAGGGTTTTACTAATTCAGTAATTTCTAAATTGCCTGAGTTGGAATACAAAGAGAGGATTGATTGGATTGCAATTAATCTTAGAAAATACTTGCCAGAAGATTATGAAACTGCTTTAACTATTTTAAATAACTCTCTTCTAGAAGAATTACCAAATAAGGAAGAAATTAGGGTAAATAGGTTTTATATCGTTGCTTATAATAAATTTGTTTCTGATTATGGATTAGCTCATTTTGATATTTCGATGAACTCTCTATTGCTGCAGACAAAATGTTTTACTTCTGAGTTTGGCATTAGGGCATTTATAAATGAGTATCAGAGTGAATCTTTTGCATTGTTAAAGAAATGGGCTGTTTCTGATAATATGCATGTTCGTCGTTTGTGTTCAGAAGGTTGTCGCCCAAGATTGCCATGGGCAATGCAATTAAAAAAATTGATTGCAAACCCAGTTCCTATTTTAGAACTATTAGAATTGCTTAAAAATGATGATGAACTTTATGTTCGTCGTTCCGTTGCTAATAATCTGAATGACATAAGTAAAGACTATCCTTACTTAGTGATTAACACATTGAAATTTTGGAAAAATGGTACGAAGAATATGGATTGGCTTATTAGTCATGCACTACGTACATTAATAAAAAAAGGGAATAGTGAAGCTCTAGCTCTTATCGGATATAAAGCAAATCCGGACATTGAGATTAATAACTTTAAATTTGAAAGAAATAGTTGCAGGATTGGTGAAGATGTTTATTTTTCTTTTGAGTTAATATCTATGGAAAAGCAGTTATTAATGATTGATTATTCAGTTATTTTTCTAAAAGCCAATGGTAGTACTTCATCAAAGATATTCAAATTAGTGAAAAGGGAGTTTTCTGAAAATGAAACAGTTTCATTTAAGAAAAAGCAATCTTTCAAACATTATACAACTCGAACCATATATCCTGGAATTCATTTTATAGAATTGCAAATAAATGGAGAACGTTTTGGTAAGATTGAAATTGAGGTGAAGGAATGATTGAAGTGATAAAATATGAAGATTCTTTTGAAGATGAGTGGGATAATATTATTGAGAAGTCCATTAATGGTACTATTTTTCATTCTCGTAAATTTATTAATTATCATCCTAAAGATAGATTTGAAGATGATTCTTTGATTATTAAAAACAAAGGTAAAGTCATTGCTCTATTTCCAGCAGCTAGGTTTGTCAAGGGTAATGATATTATTTTAAAATCACATCCTGGTACTTCCTATGGTGGTCCTGTTCTATTAAATAATATTGGAATAAAACGCTCATTTGAACTTGTAGAAGCTATTGAAGAATATGCTAAGTTGAATGGTTATTCATCTATTGAATTTAGGATTTGTCCGAAGATTTTTCATAAATTTCCATGTGATGAATTAGATTTTGCTTTCTTGCATAATGATTTTATTAGAGAAGATGAAGAGCTTTCTACTTGTTATTATTTACCAGAATATAAAACTACGAACCCTAAAGAATTAATATTAAAATTTGATAATAAGTCGGTAGGAAAAGCAAGGCAAGGTATAAACAAAGGAATTAAAAATAATTTTGAGATGAAAGAATTAAGAGTAAATGATTATTCATTATTTTATGACTTATTAGTAAATAATTTAATGAAACACAAAACTCAGCCAGTCCATACTTTATTTGAGTTAGAGTTACTTAAGAAAACTTTAGGAAATAATATTAAAATAAATACTGTTTTTTTTGAAGGTAATTTATTGGGCGGTTTTTTATTGATGAGCATTAACTCTATGGGTTGGCATATATTTTATTCAGCAATGGATTATAAATTTGCGAATTTGCGTCCTATGAATTTTTTGTTATTTAAGACTATTGAACAACTTGCAAATGACAATCAAAAATATTTAAATTTTGGTATATCTACTGAAGATGGTGGGAGAGTAATTAATTGGGACTTGTTCCAATTTAAAGAATCATTTAATGGAATGGGTATTTTAAGAACATATTGGAAAAAATCATTTTGAAAACTAAGTATTTAATTATTGGTCAAGGGTTGGCAGGAACTTCATTGGCTCATCAATTTTTAAAACATAATATTGATTTTTTAATACTTGATGATAATCAAAATTCTACTTCATCTAAAGTGGCTCCTGGGGTTTGTAATCCAGTAGTGTTTAAGAGGCATACTCCTACGTGGAAGGCTACTGAAACATTTTCTTATTTGAATACATTTTATTCGGAAGTTGGCAAATTATTAAATGAACAGTTGTTTAGTAATATCAATATTATGGTTAGGATAAATGAGCAAGATAAAGTTGATTTTTGGTTAAAAAAAGCGAAGTCTGATAAATTAAAAGATTATATGTCTCAAGAGTTATTACCCAATTTGGATTATGAGTATCTAACTCAAGGAATTGGCTATGGTAGAATTACAGGTTCGGGATTATTGGATACAAATACTTACCTTGATAAATCAAAAATACATTTTGAAACTTTGAATTTATTCATCGAAGATAGTTTTAATTTTGACAACTTAGTAGTGAATGATAATTCAATTAAATATAAAGATATAGATGCTGAAAATATAGTTTTTTGCAATGGTTATACAACTACATCTAATCCATATTTCTTTTATCTGCAATTCAAATTGACAAAAGGCGAAATCATAAATGTTAAAATAGATGATTTTTCGACAGATGCTATTTTAAAAGTGGGAATTGGTGTTATCCCAAGGGGGGATAATATTTTCACAATTGGGGCAACGTATGATTGGCATGATATCACATCAACTCCAAGCCAAAATGCTAAGACATTTTTATCAGAAAAACTGTCTGACTTTTTAAATCAGGATTTTGAAATTGTATCACATCAAGCCGGCATTAGACCCACTGTGAAAGATAGAAGACCATTATTAGGAACTCACCCTACATATAAAAACTTACATATATACAATGGCTTAGGCACAAAGGGTGTTGCTCTTTCTCCTTATTTTTCTGAGCGTATGTTCAGTTATTTGGAGAATGGTTCAGAGCTGGACTCGGAAGTAAATATTAATAGGTTTAAATAATATGAATACTAATTCAATATTAAATTATAAGGTTGTCAAATTATTTATTTCCGTTATAGAAAGGGTAGTCTATATAGCCTTCTGCTCCCATATCGTAAAATGATTTTACATCATATTCATTAAGTTTTAAATCGTTTTTAAGTCTATAGACCAAATCGGGATTGGAGATAAAATATTTACCCATTGCAATCATATCAGTTATGCCATCTTTTATCAATTTATTACCACGTTCTTTATTCATTGATGTGCAAGTGATAATATTTCCTTTATATATATTACGGAAGTATGGTGTAACTTCACCATAATTCAAGTAATTTTCAGGATAGAGATACCTTTTATCTTCAGTTTGGAAAGGTTCTATCAGATGAATATAAGCCAAATTAAAACTGTTTAATTCATTGATTAGGCTGCCAAAAGTTGTTTTGGTGTCTGTGTCTCTCATATTTCCGAATATACCACTTGGAGAAAACCTAATGCCCACTTTATCATTTCCTATTTCTTTGGCGACTTCTTCTATTACTTCAAGAGGAAAACGAAGTCTATTTTCTAATTTCCCTCCGTATTTATCAGTTCTTTTATTACTACCATCGCATATAAATTGGTCTATTAAATATCCGTTTGCACCATGAATTTCTACTCCATCGAAGCCCGAATCAATTGCTAATTTTGCTGAATATTTGAATTGATTTTTGACTTCTGAAATATCTTTGATTGTCATTTCTTTTGGAGTAACAGATTTTTTTTTCACTCCATAAGTCAGCACTTCGATATTTGGATTAATTGCTGATGGGGAAATGGGTAGTTTGCCGTTATGGAAATCGGGGTGTGAAGACCTGCCCACATGCCATAGCTGAACAAATATTTTTCCGCCTTCGCTGTGGACTGCATCAGTAACTTTTTTCCACCTTACGGCTTGCTCTTCTGTATATATACCTGGAGTGTTAATGTATCCCACTCCTAAACTAGACACTTGAGAACCTTCACTAATAATTAATCCAGCACCTGCTCTTTGCTTGTAATATTCTACATTCATATCATTGGGGAGATTATTGGGTGAGCGTCTTCTGGTTAGAGGAGCCATTGCAATTCTATTTTTTAGAGATGTAGAACCTATTTTGATTGGTGAAAATATATCCATATCGAAATTAACTTTCTGTTTAAATTAAATTTGTACTAATAAGAAAGGTATAGACAAATATAAAGTGAATTTGGTGTATTTTTTTTATAAGTCAATTTTAGCGGCTGTCATTCTGGCGAAACCTATGACAATACGTCATTTAGAAAAAGATTGATTGTCAGCAATTATGACATTTTTTCATTAAAAATCATCAAATATGGGATTGGCACACTTTTCCTAATAGTATTTGCGTAAACAATTATGTTAGTATTATTCACAAGGAGAATAAAATGTCAGTACTTAGAATAGACCCATTTGCTGGGTTCGATAAACTTTCAAGAAGAATGAACGATATGTCAAAAGGATTTGAAAATGGCTTTACAATAGAGAAAGGTGGATTCAATCCAAGAGTTGATATAAGTGAAGATGAAAAATCAATCAACTTCCACGTAGAGCTCGCTGGATTAGCAAAAGACGATGTAAAAATTTCTGTTGATGAGGACAATACATTAAGCATATCAGGGGAAAGATTTGATAAGCGAGAAACAGAAGATAAAACTTTCCATAGAAAAGAAATTACGTTTGGTTCTTTTAAACGAGCGTTCATTTTGCCAGATTATGCAAATAAAGACAATATCAATGCAAAATTTGACCATGGAGTTTTGAAAATTGCAATTGAGAAAATTGAACCAGAAAAACCAAAAGTTGTTAATGTAGATATTAAATAATATCAACTGATTTTGAAACTTTAAATCGCAAAAATAGTATAATAAATATAAAAATGTTAAATGAAAATTAAGGAGAATTGATATGTCATTATTAAGAATAGACCCATTTGGAGCATTCGATAAAATTACACGAAGAATGGGAACTCTAGCAGATGAATATGATAAAGGATTTAATATAGAATTTGGTAGTTTTTCGCCAAGAGTTGATGTTACTGAAGATGAAAAAGGTATGTATTTCCATGCCGAACTTCCAGGAGTTAAAAAGGAAGACGTAAAGGTATCTATCAACGACGAAAATGTACTTTTGATAAATGGTACAAAAGCCAAAACTAAAAAAGATGAAGGCGAAGAAAGTGGCGTTAAATACTTAAAAGTTGAAAGAGGGTATGGGGAATTTACAAGACAATTCATATTACCAGACAATTTGAATAACGAAAGTATCAAAGCAAAATATGAAGACGGAATATTAGACATCAGTTTCGAGAAAATCGAACCTGTAAAACCAAATACAATTAATGTAGAAATTTCCTAAACACTATCTTGTATCGTCCTAAATTTAGTTGTCAAAATTAAATTAAAAAATATTCCCTACCAAAAGATTTTGGTGGGGATTTTTATGAATATTTTCTGGTGTCTTAAAATTTAAAGATAAATGAGGTCTTAAAGTA